>Ga0209251_1000266_pt1 | contig 47659 bp, 38 predicted proteins | sample SaaInlV_100m_DNA_6_FD_184665 | JGI IMG/M metagenome (GOLD analysis project Ga0209251, IMG submission 184665) | Marine microbial communities from expanding oxygen minimum zones in the Saanich Inlet - Saanich Inlet SI073_LV_10m_DNA (SPAdes) (version 2) | ecosystem: Environmental > Aquatic > Marine...
AGCATTTCTTTCAATTGAAAATAAAACAGCTTATGAAGTATTAGGTGGACCAGATGATTTGAAAATTAAATCTTCAATGACTTTATTTGATACTATTCAGAATGAAAGCGATTTGTTTGATACAGTCTTAGAAAAATATTTTGAAGGAAATAGATGCAGACGTACAATAAGTGGACTAAAAAATGAATAAAACTACTGCCAACAAAACCTAAAACCTATTATAACTGGTTTTAGCCGTAACGTTGTATGCCAATTGAAATAGATAGATAAATGAAGTACCCGGTTATTGATCTGCACTGCGATTTGCTCGCACATATGTTAAATATGTCTAAGCCTGACCCTTTCAAACGAGAGGGAATTGGTTGTTCCTTTCCAGACTTGGCTAAAGGAAATGTGAAACTGCAGGTCATGGCCATATATACGGCTACCAAAAAGGGAAGCGTAGCATTGGCCGTAAGACAGAGTGAGATTTTTGCATCCTTCCTCACCGATTACCCAAATGATTGTACCTTGGTTCATGACGTAAACACCTTGAGTCAAATTCCTAATTCTTCGAAAATCGGTATGATTGCAGCGATTGAAAATGCCTCTGGGTTTTGCGAAGAGGATGAGCCACTGAAAATTGGTTTCGAGCGATTGGAGAGAATCATCACCAACACGAAACGGATATTATATATAAGTTTAACACACCATGCAGAAAACCGATTTGGAGGAGGTAATTATAGTGATGCAGGGTTAAAGGAAGACGGCGAAAAATTACTTCAATATTTGAATGGCAAAAAAATTGCGGTGGATTTTTCACATACCAGTGATGCCCTAGCTCAAGATATTCTCGTTTACCTCTCAAAACACAACTTGGATGTGCCTATTCTAGCCAGTCATTCAAATTACAGAAAGGTATTCAATCATGTGCGCAACCTCCCTGACGACATTGCAAAAGCAATCATCCAAAGAGGGGGGATCATTGGCGTCAATTTTCTAAGGGCATTTGTCAACAACGATGACCCTAATGTGCTTTACGAGCATATGAATTACGGAATTAAACTTGGGGGTATGAACTCCATTTGCTTTGGGGCAGATTATTTCTCTACTGGGAATCATCCTGACCCGTCAAGAGTTCCTTTTTATTTTAAGGATCATGAAGACGCTCGCCAATATCCGTCGATTATTAAATCAATTTCTAAGCAGGTTTCACCTGATGCCATTGAAGGCATCAGCAGTCGAAATGTGATGCGTTACCTCACGGAACTTTGGAAGTAATTTAACCCCATAATGTCTCACTTAAAGGAGGGAAATCATAAACGTTTGTTAAATTCACTTTATAAAACTTTGTCAATCAAATGAACAATCAAAACATAATTGAGGAGAAATTAATCTTACAAGAGGCCTGCTTTTCATATGCCAAAGAGATTATCCAATCCAAGCAAACGTTGATTCCATTTGGGGCTATTCTCAATATGCAAAATGAAATCATCATAGAAGATCCAGCATTAAGCTCAGACGCAAAGGAAAACAGAATTGAATACCTCTCCAATAAATTAAATCGATTGGCCTATATAAACAGAATCAAGGCGTGGACCATCTGTTTTGATGGGGTGTTAAATAAAGCGGCATCAGGTATTAAAGACGCTATTTGTATTGAGATGCATGAAGGAAATGAAGAATTGATTACCAATTTATACTACACCTATAAATGGGATGAAAACAAAGTAATGTTCTCAGAACCAATCTTTGAAAAAGAATAAGTGACTTACCCAATCAAAAACACACAAGGAGATTTGCTCAGGTCATAGGCATTTTCTCTCCAGTCTTCTACACTCATCGTTCGAATACGTTGATTGTGTAGTGTGATGTTTGAAGCAATACAAATCTGTGTGTGGTCCGCAAGCTCATTCAATAAATCCTCGAGAACATTCATGTTTCTGTATGGTGTATCCATGAATATTTGTGTGTAGCCCTTTTTTCTTGACTCGAATTCGTAGATCTTCAATGTTTTGATTCGGTCTTTTCTGTCTTTTGGTAGATAACCGTGAAAGCTAAAATTTTGTCCTGAAAACCCACTACCCATAAGAGAAAGTAAAATAGATGATGGACCCACCAATGGAATTACCGCAATTTTTTGTGAATGGGCCAGTGATACGATGTCAGCTCCAGGATCTGCAACACAGGCACAACCTGCATCAGAAATCACACCAACATCATGGCCTTCAATTAGCCAGTGTAATCCTTTCATGGTATCCTGTTCGGTACTGCGTTTATTCATTTCGATGAACATGGACTCATCAATGGGGAATTGACGATCCATTTTCCGGAGTAATCTTCTTGAAGACTTGAGGTTTTCTACGATAAAATGTCGAATGCCAGATGCTTTCAAGGTTACTTCGCGCGGTATAATGTCTTCTAAGGATTCTCCTCCAAGTGTATTTGGAATGATATATAAATTTCCAGTTTTAGCCATTTTTTAATTTTTCAATGATTACATCAGTTGCCCTATCCAATAATTCAAATACATGATCAAACCCTGCTTGTCCACCATAATAGGGATCTGGAACTTCCTGAATGTTATTGGAATGTCCGAGTTCGTCTAAAATCAGTTTGACTTTTTTAATGTCATTTTCATCTCTGGCCAATCGGGTGACATTGTGATAATTCGATTTGTCCATGACATAAATGAGGTCGAAAGTATCATAATCTAAAACCTCAAATTGACGTGCGCGAAGAGAGGAGATATTTATCCCATTACCCATTGCTGTTTCAGTCATTCTTTCATCGGGAGGTCCTCCAGTATGATAATTCGCAGTGCCCGCCGAATCTACTAAAGCCTTAATGCCTTCGCGCTCTACTTTATGTCTGAGCAAACCATCGGCTAATGGAGACCTACAAATGTTACCTAAACAGACCATTAAGATGTTCATGCTGCGAATATAATTAGAATCTCTTGAATCATTATTGATAAAGCTTTCGGCCTTTCCATTTCTGCTTTTTAAAATAGAAGGAAAATAAAATAAATAGGTTGTAAAACGGAAATAGCAATCCATAAAACGGAATGAGCAGAGTCAAGGTGTTTTTCTGAATTGAATAGAAATATGCCGAAAGAAATGAGAGATCAATCCCGCATTTAAGTAAAAATATAATGCCAAAGGTTTTTGGGTCTTCAAGTATCCAATAAATAAAAAAACTGAAAAAGCAAACGGTAAAAATGAATTGAATGATGGCCCAAAAATTCAGTAAACCGTCTTTTATTAATAAGGATTTTCCAAACCATCGAGTCCTTTGACTAAAGTATCCTAAAAAGGAGGAGGGGCTTTGGGTCCTTATGGTACAAAATTGATTGGGTGCACAGTACACTTCCTTCTTTTGTTTTATCATGTAGTGCAATAGAAACATATCGTCTCCACTCAAAATATGCGCATGTGATTTGAGATTTATGGTTTCTAAGTAAGCACTTTTTGTGAAGAGTAAATTGGCTCCATTACACATAATTGGTCGTTGCCAGTACGCACTGGCTTGGTTGACAAGATTTGCAAGATAAAAATCAATTTCACCTATGGATTGCAAAATATTTTCCGATTTAAAGTGCACAGGCAGTATGATGAGATCTGCTGTTTTGAGCTTTTCAATATCATTAAAATAGTTGTCTTCAAACTGGATATCAGCATCCCAACATAATATATATTTGGTGGCCGCGTGCTTTACGCCTTCTTGAATCGCTGTTTTCTTGCCGTAATCTGATTCATTTAATGAGTACACCTCAATCAGATCATTATTTATGTTTTCGAACGTTGCAGACCAATCATCCTCGGAATGGTCATCTATGAATATAAACTTAGTGGGTAATGTTTTAAGAGTATTTATGTTTGTAAGAAGTGTAGAAAGGTTATCGCATTCATTTCTAAAAGGCACAACGACCGTTAATTCGGAGGGTTTGATGTTTGAATCAACCTTTGCAGGGTTACTGTCTTGTGTAATTCTCCATCCGATAATAAGTATGATGTAAAAGATGAGATATAGAACAATTAGAATACTAAACCCAAGCATGCTGTTTACGTTTTTTTACAAGCAAAGTAGCTATAAGAGCAGGTAATATTTGATTTAAAAGCCAAGTGCTAACTGCCGCTAGAATTATCGATGGTGCTGCAATTCCAATAAGAGTTAGAATCGTTATGGCCACCGTTTCTCGGACAATTAACTTCCCCATGAATAGGGAGGGTGAAATGGTTATGGCGCCAAACATCAGCATGACCCAGATAATGAGGTATGGATTGAAGTCAACATCAAAAACCATGAGTGCCAATATAAATTGTATTACAAAAACCCCATATCTGAACATTGAAAGGAATAGCAGAGTAAGTCTTAGATCTATTGAAACGACAACGCCACTAATTTGCTTAAAGAATCGAAAAGGAAGTTTTTCAATTATGTAATCTCCATAGAAATAGAGAACGTATAAACTCAAGTTGGAGATGATAAAAAGTGAATGATATAGTAAATGAAGAGAGTTAAAATAAATGATTTGGAACGCAATGAGACCCATTGAAATACTGATGATAAATTGTGAACCATTAGAAGCAATTGTGTTGACGATGATTTTCTTTCGACTTGATTTTGGAAAATAGAGCATACGACCAATAAAATTTCCGGCATAAGCAGGTGTTATGACACCCGAGACAATGCCTGAAAGAAAAGAATGTAACCTCTGTTTTTGATCGACGGCTTCATCTCGAAGAATGACTTTCCATTTCTGCCATTCAAAAAAAAGATTTAAAGGCATTAAGAAAATTAAAAACAAGAGTGCATCATAGTGAATTGTAGATGTAAAAGATATGCCATTGGGCAAATCGGAAAGTCTGCTATTGAGGTAATAAAGAAGCAAGCCTAAAACACCTAACTTTAACAATAGGAATGAAATCGAATGAAATTGTTTAGATTTAATCACTAAAACCAAATTGAGTGTCTGAAGATAAGATAATTCTCGGAATTGACCCAGGTACCACAGTAATGGGTTATGGACTTATTCATATAAAAAAGAAAGAAATTTCTATGCTCAATTTTGGAATCATTCAGCTTAAAAAAATAGAAACCCACCCCGACAAACTCAAACGTATTTTGGAGCGATTGAACGGATTGATCCTAGAGTTTAAACCAGATGAAATGGCAATTGAGGCCCCTTTTTTCGGTAAAAATGTACAATCTATGCTAAAACTGGGAAGGGCACAAGGTGTAGCCATTGCTGCAAGTCTAAATCACAATGTTCCTTACGAGGAATATTCTCCAAGACGAATAAAGCAAGCCATTACAGGAAGTGGAGGTGCTTCCAAAGAGCAGGTGGCAGCCATGCTACAAAGTGTTTTACGATTTGAAGAAATGCCTAAATATCTTGATGCTACTGATGGATTAGCAGTTGCTTTGTGTCATCATTATTCAAAGGGAATAGGTGAAAACAATAAGAACAAATCTGGATCCTGGAAAGGATTTTTGAATTCAAATCCAGATAGATTAAAATAGCACACTTGATAGAAATATATACAGATGGGAGTTCAAGAGGGAATCCAGGGCCGGGTGGTTATGGAATAGTACTTTCATATAACACCAAAGAAAAGGAAATCTCGGAAGGGTTTAGAAAAACAACGAATAATCGAATGGAACTCATGGCGGTAATTGTTGCATTAGAATCATTAAAGACAAATAAAATCCCGATAAAGGTCTATTCAGACTCTAAATATGTTATTGATTCAATTACCAAAGGCTGGCTAAAATCTTGGATTAAAAAAGGATTCAAGGGAAAGAAAAACAAGGATTTGTGGATGCGTTATGATAAAGTTTGCAGGGATTTTGATATTACATTCCAGTGGGTTAAGGGCCATGCAGGAAATATTAAAAATGAAAGGTGCGATGTGCTGGCCGTCGAGGCATCTAAAGAATCCAAGTTAAGTATAGATGAAAACTACGAATCAATAAATAATGATGGTAATGATTTATTCTGATTCAATGACAGTTACAAAACCATGTTCATTTACTATAGTTCCCCCTAGCATCTCTCCCGATAGTTTATAAAAATAAACACCATCTTTACATTTTTCAGCACCATTATCTGTTCCGTCCCAAAGTAAAATACCGGTTTGATCAACTTTGTCCCACATGACGTTACCCCATCGATTGAAAATAAGAATATTGTAAGATTTGAAACCGTCAAACGGTAATGTAAATAAGTCATTCACGCCATCATCATTGGGTGTAAATACATTTGGAATCCAAATGATAGGATCACTGATGTCGATGACTACCTCAAATTCATCTGTACAGCCTATTGCATCCGTTATCGTAAGAATCACCGGGTATTGACCGCTTGTAGGATAACTTTGTGTTTGAGAGTCACTTGTTCCGCTATAAATCACATTACTATTTCCAAAATTCCAGGACCAGCTTATTATGGGTGTGCTATCAAAACCAGAACCATCTACAAACACAATTTCCTCATCTTGATCTGCAGGATTTGGAGTTGCTGTAAAAAAGGCATTTAAACCATCGTCTGAAACCGAGATTTCATTTAAAGGATAGATGACTTCACATCCCAGTTCATCCATAATTGTTACTTCGGGGAAATAAGTGTCTGCCTCTGGGAAATTATAAAAGAAACTGAGCGTGTCTTGCATGGTATTCCCATCTCCTAAATCCCATATGATAGAAGAAATGTCAACGGGGTCATTCATGACAAAGTTCGCTCCTTGGGCACATTCTCCAGGAGTTTGGAACCAGCTTGGATTTCCGCTTGGACCTCCGACGGTAAGGTAGTCTACGAGAACCGTATCATCCGTGCATCCATATGAATCAGTTATTGATAGGGTTAGGGAATATATACCAGGAAGCGCATAAGTGTTACTTGGGTCTTCTAAAACAGATTGGTTCCCATTTCCAAAGTTCCAAATCCACGATTGAATTGATCCATATGAAAAAGAGGAGTCTTCATATGCTCCAAATATCGGAGGACATGTATATTCTCCTTCCGAATTAATTGCAGCTCCCGTGAAGGTGTAATTGGGGTATGCTGTAGGAATTGAAACCGTAATTAAATTGCTTGCTGTATCAGTACATCCATTGGCATCCGTTACTACTAAATCGAGATCATGTGTTAAACTCGTTACACCGAAAGGGACAGATGATTCATTAAAAATAGTATTCAGATTAATTTCATCAGAAAAAATATCTCCATCAACAAGCCATTCGTAGGTTAAAGGCTCAAGGCCGTCTGAAGCATTAGAAGTAATAATGTTTCCACCATTACAAATGACATTTTGTACAGAGTAAAATGCATTAGGCTCTGTTATGGTAATAGGAATTGATGCAGGTGTTGATCTACATCCAAATTCATCTATTGCGACCAACTGCCCATAATATATACCATTACCAATAAATGTGTGATCAAAAGGGTTATTGTCATTTACGGTAAATGTTGATGCATCATCCGTGAAACTGTATTCAAAAGACGTTAAGTCGAGACCGTTAAGTGATATTGAATTGTTTGAAAAAGTCACCAAGAAAGGAGAGCATCCTACACTGTTATCCGGAGATAATACTGCAAAAGGATTTGCTAGAACGGTTACCGGTAAGGTCGCTGTTGCAGAACACCCAACACTATTAATGGCATTTAGTGTCACAGTATAATTACCAGAAGTTGGGTAAGAGTAACCAATATCAGGACCATCACTGACGACATCTCCATTTCCCATATCATATTCCCAGGCGGTTAATGGGTGAGGAGTTGGTGGGTCAGACCAAGAGGTACTCAAATCAAACAAGTACAACGAATCTCCTGAACAGATGGAATCATTTGAAAGGGAAAAATCCGGACTCACAGTAGATATATTGACCTCTCTTGTAGAGCTGTCGCTGCATCCCGTAGTATAATTGTGTATGACTTGTTCAATTGTATAGGTTCCGTATTGAGAAAATGAATGACTGTAATTGCCCATATCAAGGTCGTCCAATTCAGGGTCGTCTAGTGTGTCATTAGGCATGCCGTCCCCCCATTCCCAGATCATTAGGATGTCATCAGGAGTCAGTCCATGAACTGCTTCATCCGTGAACAAAACTTCTACAGGGAGGCTTCCAGGATTGCAATATAGGGTTTCGTCTGGCGCAAATTTTGATACAGGAGCGTTAATGTAAATGAGAGAATCAATTTGTAAAGAATCAATACACCCTCTGTAATCAACAACAAGTAAAACATCAAAATATCCCGTATCAGAGGAATATTGAAAGGTTGGATTTGCTTCGGTTGAATTCCCATCTGTAAAATCCCAGAAATAGTTAATTTCTGAGGAGTCAGGAAAACTAGGAGTTGTTGTGATAAACGAATTAAAATTAAAATCAGTTTTAATGCAGTTGATTGTCGTATCGACGGTAAAATCAAGGGAGTTTAATTCTCCAACTGAAATGTATTCGGAGAGATTAACGATTCCAGTACACCCAGAAGCAGTTGAGATCTCTAAGGTCACGTCATAAAGCCCATTTGTGTAGGTTTGAACAGGTGGATCTTGACCAGAAAACGTTTGTCCATTTCCAAAGTCCCATTCCCAGCTTGTAATTGGGTTTAATGGGTTAGGAGCGCTTGATGTATCACTGAATAGGACATCCAAAGGATTACACCCTCCTGTTACATCTGCTACGACATATGGAAGTATTTCTTCAATGTTAATATAGTCCACTATGGTTGTGACTCCTGAACATCCATTTGCTGTTACCATAGACAAAGAAACTGTATAGCTCCCACTCGAATTATAAGTTTGGGAAGGAGGATTCTCTCCAGAGAAGGTTTGCCCGTTTCCAAAGTCCCATAAATATTCAACACCGCCAGCCGAAGTGTTTATGAAATTTACGGTTGCTGGAGAACAATCTGTGGTGATGTCTGAAGTGAATGATGGAGAAGGAGTTGCTTCAACCGTAATGTCTGCAGCGATGCTTCCTGAACACCCGGAAATGGTATTGTCCGAAGACAATTGAATATTATATACACCAGGAGCAGCAAATGTGAATGATGGATCTTGAGTAGAGCTGCTTCCTTGACCTCCAAAATTCCAATCCCATTGATTCGCCCCTGCTGTTGAATTGTCAGTAAATTCAACCAATTCACCAACACATACTACTGTTGGAAAGGACAGGTCTGCTTGGTAATTAGAAATGGTAATTTCTTCCACGGAGCTACTTGAACAAGAGTTGTCGGTATTCACCATGTTAAGCGAAATAGTATACGTTCCTGCGGCATTGTAGGTCTGATCTGGAGGGTTTTCGACTGAAGAAGTATTTCCATTTCCAAAATCCCATTCGTAAGTATATTCACTACCAGAGTCAGAATCATTTTGAAAACTCAAAGTTAATGGCACAGTACAGCCCAATCCTAGCGGTGTAAAGGAAACTACAGGTGATGGCAATATCGTAATATATGCAGGTTTGACCTCTGCGTCAGCTTCTCCGGCACTATTCGTTGCCACGAGAGTAACAGTATATGTTCCTTCTAAAAAATAAGTATGGGTTGCAGATTCGTCCGTCGAACCATTTCCATCGCCAAAGTCCCAAACATACTCTTGTATTTCAGGCCCACCATTTAAAGATGAATTATTAAGGAAATCAATCGTTTCTCCAACACAAGCAGTTAACGGCGTAGCTGTGAAATCAGCCACGGGTGCCTGGGCATTGATTGCGAACACGCAGAGCAAGCCCGAAAACAGGAGAAACGGTAATTTAAGCATAGTTTAGTCGCATAAATGTATGAAAAAGACGTGTCTTAACGTTATTTAGATGCTTCATTCTTAGATAATAATTGAAGTATACCATTTTTCAATGTCCTGAAAGTTGGTGTTTTTACGTTCTGCTAAATCTTTAATTTGTTCCTCTGTTACTTTTCCAACTCCAAAATATTTTGATTCGGGATGCGCAAAATACCATCCACTAACTGAAGCTGTCGGAGTCATGGCCAAACTTTCGGTCAGCCCAATTCCAATATTCTCTTTGACATCAAGTAAATTGAAAAGTCCGATCTTCTCTGTGTGATCAGGGCATGCGGGATATCCTGGAGCAGGTCTAATTCCGCTGTACTTCTCTTTTACAAGGTCTTCATTTGAGTGTTTTTCACCTTTAGCATATCCCCAAAAATCGATGCGAATGCGTTCATGTAAATACTCTGCTAAAGCTTCCGCAAGTCTATCAGCAAGAGCTTTTAAAAGAATGGAGTTGTAGTCGTCGTGATCATTTTCAAATTTTTCAATGTGCTTATCAATACCAAAACCGGCGGTAACGGCAAATCCACCAATGTAATCGATGTTATCATGATCTTTTGGGGTAATAAAGTCTGCTAATGCAATATTGGGTTGACCTGTAGCCTTTTTTGTTTGCTGTCGCAAGGTTCTTTGAATATGAAGTATTTCAGAACGGCTTTCGTTCGAATAGATTTCAATATCGTCACCAACTGAGTTTGCTGGAAAAATACCATAAACGGCCTTTGCCATTAACCAATTATTGGCTGTGATTTTTTTAAGCATTTCCTGAGCATCTTTAAAAAGAGATTGAGCCTGTTCTCCCACTATTTTGTCTTCTAAGATATTCGGATACCTTCCATGGAGTTCCCATGTTTGAAAAAACGGTGTCCAATCAATATATGGTGTAATATCGTTAAGTGAAATTTCATTTAAAACCTCCACGCCCAACTTGTTCGGTTTAAGAACTGATTCCTTATTAAAATCAAGGATTAACTTATTTTTTCTTGCTTTTTCTATGTTTAACAGAGTTTTGTTGCGCACATGTGCAGCATGATTTTTTCTTAAGGTGTTATATTCTTCCTTCAAATCACCAAGGAAAGATTGTTTTTTATTTCCCAATAGACTTTCAACTACGGTTACGGAACGCGATGCATCCAAGACGTGAATGGTATTACCAAAGGTATAGTGCTCGTCTATTTTTACGGCGGTATGAACTCTAGAGGTTGTGGCGCCACCGATTAATAAGGGAGTTTTCATTTTGACCCTTTCCATTTCTTTCGCAACATGAACCATTTCATCCAACGATGGAGTTATTAGACCACTCAATCCAATAATATCCACGTTTTCTTCAATTGCCCTATCAATAATTTTTTGAGCAGGAACCATAACTCCCAAATCAATAATTTCATAATTATTACACCCCAAAACTACTCCAACAATATTTTTTCCAATATCATGAACATCCCCTTTCACTGTCGCCATTAATATTTTACCAGATGATTGTATTTTTCCACCTTTTTCTTTTTCAATAAAAGGCAAAAGATAAGCTACCGCTTTTTTCATGACTCTTGCGGACTTAACCACTTGAGGAAGAAACATTTGACCGCTACCGAAAAGGTCGCCTACTACATTCATTCCGCTCATTAAAGGGCCTTCAATGACCTCGATGGGTCGGTCGTATTCCTGCCTACATTCCTCAACGTCGAGATCAATATATTCGACTATTCCTTTGACCAATGCATAAGAAAGCCTTTCTTGAACATTTGTGTCCCTCCAACTAAGATCTATTTCTTTTTTCTTTCCTTCTCCTTTTACTGTTTCGGCATAGCTCAGTAAACGTTCTGTTGCATCTTTTCTTCTGTTAAGCAGAACGTCTTCAACATACATCAATAGCTCTTTATCAATGTCAGCATATATTTCAAGCATGGTCGGATTTACAATACCCATATCCATGCCATGGGCTATAGCATGGTATAAAAAAGCAGAATGCATGGCTTCTCTCACCTTGTTGTTTCCTCTAAATGAAAAGGAAACATTAGAGACGCCACCACTCACATGAGCACCCGGAAGATTTTCTTTAATCCATTTTGTAGCATTAAAAAAGTCCAAAGCATTGTTGTTGTGCTCCTCCATCCCTGTAGCTACAGGAAAAATGTTTGGGTCAAAAATGATGTCATTTTTGTCAAACCCAACGGCATTAACGAGGGTATTATATGAGCGTTTACATATTTCGACGCGTCGTTCAAAATTATCCGCTTGTCCGTTTTCATCGAATGCCATAACGATTACAGCAGCTCCATACCTTTTGATAATCGAAGCTTGTCTAATGAATTCTTTTTCCCCTTCTTTTAATGAAATGGAATTAACTACACCCTTACCTTGAACGCATTTTAGTCCGGCTTCAATGATTTCCCATTTTGAGCTATCGATCATGACAGGAACTCTGGCTATGTCTGGCTCTGAAGCAATGAGATTCAGGAATCTCACCATGGCTTCCTTTCCATCAATCATTCCTTCGTCCATGTTTATGTCAATAATTTGAGCGCCTCCATTTACTTGGTCGAGAGCTACCGCAAGTGCGGCCTCAAAATCTCCAGATTGAATTAGTTTAAGAAAGGCACGCGAACCAGTCACATTGGTTCTTTCTCCAATGTTTATAAAGTTGCTTTCAGCCGTTACAATTAACGGTTCAAGTCCTGATAATTTGAGTGTTGTAATAGACATTAGCTTAAACTTCTTGGTTTGTATTTTTTTGCTCTTTCTGCAATTTCATGAATGTGATCAGGAGTTGTGCCACAGCAACCACCAATAATATTAATTAATCCCTCTTTTAAAAAAACTTCAATTTGATCAGCCATCATTTCGGGAGATTCATCGTATTGTCCAAATTCATTGGGTAGCCCGGCGTTAGGGTGAGCACTTACATTGAAAGTTGAGGTTTTGTCTAAAATCTGCAAATAAGGCCTCATTAGATTTGCTCCAAGCGCACAATTTAATCCAATGCTAAGCAAGGGGATATGAGATAAAGAAATTAGAAATGCCTCAGTAGTTTGGCCCGTTAACGTTCTTCCACTTTGATCTGTAATTGTCCCTGAAACCATTATTGGCAAAATCATTTTCCTTATTTCAAAAACTTCCTGAATGGCATAAAGCGCTGCTTTTGCATTGAGTGTGTCAAAAACGGTTTCTACAAGAAGAAGGTCTACCCCTCCTTGCATCAATGCATCAACTTGTTCTTTGTATGCGTCGACTAGGTTATCAAAACTAACCGCTCTATATCCAGGATCATTTACATCTGGGGAAATGGAGGCAGTACGATTGGTCGGACCAATCGAGCCGGCAACAAATCGAGGTTTGTCTGTAAATTCTTGAGCAACCTCTTTCGCGATTTTTGCACTTAAGTAGTTGATATCATAAACCGCTTCTTCCAGATCGTAGTCTGCTTGCGCAATTGAAGTGCCAGAAAAAGTATTGGTTTCGACAATGTCAGCACCTGAAGCAAAATACGCTCGATGAATATCCTTTATGATTTCGGGTCGCGTTATGGACAATAAGTCATTATTTCCTTTGAGTGGTTTATTGTGGTTATCAAAAGCTCCTTCCCGAAAGTCAATTTCTTCCAAGTCATGTCTTTGAATCATTGTGCCCATGGCACCATCCAAGATCAAAATACGTTTTCGAAGTAGTGATTCAATAGTCTCTTTCATGTAATTAAATAAAGGAAGAAAGGTAAAAGATTTGTGCTTATCTTTTCGGATGAACCGAATGGATTTGGCACCTTGCAATGAGAAAAGCAGGTTGCCAAGGTTTCATAGGGCCAACCCCTCCACCTTTCTTCATAAGTTGATAAAAAGAACGTGAAGTAAAATTAATGTAATTTAGTTCTTGAAATATCTTAATATGACTGAAATCAGAAAAAAAAATCGTTTTGTAGCTGCATACAAGGGTTTAATTGCTGTATTCAGAAGTGAGCAGAATTTTAAAATTCATCTATTTGCTTTTTTTATACTTGTTTTTTGCGGTTGTTTTTTTGGGATATCCAATGTAGAATGGATTGCAGTATTGATCTGTGCTTTTTTGGTATTAGCATTTGAGATATTTAATACGGCTGTAGAAAAGTTGTGTGATTATATGAATCCAGATTTTGATTCACAGATTGGGCGAATAAAAGATATCGCTGCCGCTGCCGTATTAACTTGTACGATTATGAGCATTGTGATAGGGGTATTGGTTTTTAAGCCATACCTAATGAAAATGTTTGGTGATTTAGTTTAAAGAGCGATCCTGGTAATGCCTGTACAATTTCTTTTAGCTCTAACGTCAAGACTATGTTATGAAGACTTGAGACTGAAAAAGCAGATTTAGATACGAGTGTGTCAAAGTGAATTACGTTTTCTTCTTTCAATATTTGTACAATCACCGATTCTTGTTTGGTCAAGTTCATATTTGCTCTAACTTCAGACGAAGTATTATTCCACCCCATAAGCCGATACAAATCATCTGTATTTTCTAATAGGTTTGCTTTTTGGGTTTTTATTAATGCATTACATCCTTTGGAAGAATTAGAAAAAATAGAGCCAGGGATTGCCATGACTTCTCGGTTGTAACCATTTGCAATTTCCGCAGTAATAATGGCTCCTCCCTTTAATGGAGATTCTATAACAATAGTCACTTCTGACATTCCAGCAATTATTCTATTTCTTTGAGGGAAACAATATTTTGAAATTTTATGATCAATACCATATTCGGTCAGTAAACCTCCATTATTCAACATTTTTTTTGCAAGATTTCGATTTGACCTAGGGTATATGGTGTCTAAACCATGACCGAGAACTCCAACGGTGGGTATTTGATGTTTTACGCAACAATCATGAACAAAAGTGTCAACCCCACCCGCCAGTCCGCTAATGACAATAAAATCTTGTCCTTGGATACTTGCTATTAGTTTTTCAACATTCTCTTTTCCATAATTGGTCGCTCGTCTCGTACCAACAATAGATATTATTTTTTTATTCAACGGAACACTTCCTTTATAGAAAAGAGTGATTGGAGCATCGGGACATTCTTTAAGCAAGTTAGGATAATGATCATCTTCCATGAAAAGTGTTTGAACGCCATATTTTTCATTAAAGTCCAATTGTTTTCTTGCTTTGGTTAAAGCTTGAGGAATATTCATGCTGATCAACAGCTCTTTTTTTAGATTGAATTTTTTTTCAAGAGAACAAAGATTTTCCTCAAATAAAGCATTAATGCCATTTGTTCTTAGGCATAATTGCTTTAGTTTTTGCTTGCCTATACCTTTTAAATTTGACGCCGCTATTTTATATAAATCCATTCTTGTTATAAAATTTTATTAGTTTCGTTATATAAGTTAACTAAATTTTAGATGCGTTATACCTTTGTAATTCTATTAATTTCTACGTTCAATTTATTATTTTCCAGTGCATTTACTCAGGTTTCGGGGACTGTTAATGATGGTCATAATGGCGATGAGTTATATGGTGTCCGTGTTGAAGTTAAAGGAGGGCAAAAAGTCGCCTCTGACGTGTCTGGTACTTTCTCACTAATCCCTAACACTTATCCAGTTTGGATTAAAGCTTCTTTAATGGGTTACATGCCTGACTCTGTTTTAGTTGAAGCTCCTATGACTTTAAACTTTACCCTGTATGAACAGGTATTAGAGATTAAAACCGTTGTCGTCTCTGCAGGAAGACGAAATCAAGACATTGAGGACATTTCAATATCCATGGAAATATTGACACCTGAATTGATCAACAATAAAGGTTATTCTAATTTGGAGCAGGCAGTAGATCAAAGTCCAGGCGTGTATGCAATGGATGGACAGGTTAGTATTAGAGGAGGTGGAGGATTTGCCTATGGTGCAGGAAGCCGTGTTTTATTATTATGGAATGGTGTACCCATGATGTCTCCTGATATCGGAGATGCAAAATGGAATGCAATACCTATGGAGCAGGCTTCTCAAATTGAAATCATGAAAGGCGCATCTTCGGTCCTTTATGGAAGTGGGGCATTAAACGGAGTGATTGCGTTGACAGAAAAGGAACCGAATCCAAAAGGAACGTTAAAAGCAAAAATACAATCAGGATTTTATGACAATCCTCGTCGGTCGTCTATGAAGTGGTGGAATAAAAACCCAACTTTTCATTTGGCAGATATTTATTACGGGAAGTCTTCAAAAAACTTTGGATTTACAATTGGTGCGAATGCCTATTTAGATTCTGGATTCAGAAAGGAGGAAAGCGAGGAGAGGTATCGCTTAAATGGGACGTTTTATTTTAAGCCGGAGAAAAACAAAAAACTTAAGGCTGGTTTGAGTTATAACATGCAGTATCAGGATATGGGCGTGTTTGTGCTGTGGAAAAACGACTCCATGGGATACGAACCTCAGGACAACACTATTGATCGACAAAAATCTATTCGACTAAGTGTGGACCCTTATGTAAAGTTATATGATAAGTACAAGAATAAGCATTTCTTTAAATCTCGATACTACCTAGTAACTACCGGTAATACGGAGAATCTTTACGCGAACTCATTGGCAGAGATGTACTATTTTGATTATCAGTTCCAGAGAAATATGGGTGTGGGAAATACCTTGACTGCAGGATTTGCAAATACGGTGAATCGAGTTCAAAGCTGGGTTTTTGGCGATCACCTCTCAGAAAATGCTGCGGCATATGCACAATTTGAAAGTAAATTTAAAAAAGTTGATTTTTCTGCAGGGATGCGATTAGAATGTTATAAAATTGACACACTTGACTTTGATTCCAATATTTATTTCAAATACTTAGACAAAGAGGAGGTTCTTGACTCCTTAAAAATACCTATTTATCCCGTTTTCAGAGCGGGTATGCATTATGAAATTAATCCTGCCTCCCACCTTAGGGCTTCTATAGGTCAGGGCATTCGTTTTCCATCAGTAGCTGAGCGTTTTGTTTCGACTTCAGTAGGTGGCTTAATCATCTTTAAAAACCCAAATCTAAAACCTGAAAAAGGCTGGGCTGCTGAGTTGGGTTATAAACAAATTTTAAAACTTGGGGATTGGAAAGGGTATTTTGATGTGTCAGGATTCGTAAATCAATATAGCAATATGGTTGAGTTCACATTTGGAATTTATAATCCAGACACGATTGTTTTACAGGCTCAGAACCCTGATGAAATCGATTACATCTTAAATTGGGTTGGATTTCAAGCCCAAAATGCAGAACGAGCGAGAATAACGGGTTTGGAATTTTCTTTTAATAGCATGGGTAAAATAGGAGAAGTTGAATTGACATCATTATTGGGGTATACCTACATGAATCCCATTAGTTTAAACGAAGATTCGGTTTATCGAATGACTTTTTCTGACACCAGTGTTAATTTACTGAAATATCGTTTTAAGCATCTGGCTAAAGCGGATATACAAGCCACATACAGGAATTTCTTTGTTGGATTTAGCTGTCGTTACAACAGCTTTATGAGGAATATTGATGCGGTTTTTGAACAAGATGTTGACCCGTCAGAATCAGAAATATTTATTTTACCAGGTTTAGAAAACTACAGAAAGCTATATAATAAAGGAGCTTTTGTAATGGATGCGAGAATGGGGTATCAATTTAGTGATGCCATAAAGTTAAATTTGATTGCAAATAATTTTTTGAATACTGAATATGTATCTCGTCCGGGCGATGTTCAACCGCCACGTAGTTTCATTGTTCAATTGCAATTCAATTTATAATAATTCTTTTTTTTTCGGAACAAAAGTTTATTTTTATTCATCTAAACCAATAAATATGACAAAACTTTTACTTTGCTTTCTGCTTTTATCAATTTGCTTTAGTGGAAATTCTCAAATTCAGGGAAAGATTCTAGATGCGTCAACAGGGAATCCGATTATTGGTGCTAAAATTTTTGCCTCTGATGGAAAAAAAGTACTATCAAATTATGATGGGGATTATACGCTTCAATGTAAAGAATTCCCGGTTGAATTGGTTGTTAAAATGTTGCAATATGTAAATGACACCGTTGTTGTTGAGCAGGCTGGAACCTATAACATAGAGCTCAGTGAGCCAGTTACAGATCTTCAAACTGTTGTTGTAAGTGCGGGTAGGAGAAAACAAAGAATTGAGGAGGTTCCTGTTTCAATGGAAATCATAAGGCCAGAATTAATTGACAATAAAGGGATAACGAGTTTGGATCAAGCGGTTGAGCAAACCCCAGGTGTTTCAACATTTGATGGGCAGGTGAGCATTCGTGGAGGTAGTGGATTCTCCTATGGGGCAGGAAGTCGAGTGCTTCTTTTATGGAACGGAATGCCTCTTTTATCCGGATATGCGGGTGATACACAATGGAATGCCATTCCAATGGAGCAGGCGTCTCAAATTGAGGTAATGAAAGGAGCTTCTTCAGTATTACATGGTAGTGGTGCATTAAATGGAATCATTGCTTTAACTGAAAAAGAACCTGGAACAACACCAGAAACCAAGGTTAAGGTGCAATATGGTGTTTATGACAATCCCAAAAGAGCATCCTTAAAATGGTGGGACACCAATCCAATGACCCAGCAGGTTGAGTTTTACAGGGGGCATATGTTTAAAAACATAGGGTATACATTCTCGTCCACATTTTTTCATGATGGAGGTTATAAGGCGGGTGAAACTGAGTATCGCGGAAGAGTGAGTGGCTCCTTATATTTTCGACCGCAAAAGTGGAAAAAAGTAAAAGCTGGAATTGGTTACAATTATCAGGTACAAAAAACAGGAAACTTTATCATTTGGGAAAGTGATTCACTTGGATACATCCCTCAAGGAGGTATAGATACCAGTAATGCCGCATCAACTTTAACTTATAATTTGGGGCATCGTTTGTTTTTAGATCCCTACATTAAAATGATTGACAAGTACAACAATCGTCATTCATTTAAAAATAGAATTTATTACGTGAAAAATGGAATTTCAGGAACCGAAGGACAAAGCAGTGCTGCCACTATTTATTATTCAGATTATCAGTTCCAAAAAGAATATGCGAATGGGTTTACCTTGACCTCAGGGATTTCCAATATTGTAAATGTTGTTCGTTCTGAATTGGTGGGAGATCACAATTCTTTGAATGCTGCTATATATACTCAGGTAGAGCACCATATTGGTGATTTTGACTTCACCGCAGGATTGCGTTTAGAATACTTTGAAATGGATGGAGAACGCGGAGACAGTGATTTTATGCTTTCTAAGAAAGACTCAACGATTCTGCCATTTTATCCTGTTGCGAGGTCAGGATTCCACTATCAGTTGGCTGAATACACCCATTTGAGAGCGTCTATTGGCCAAGGGATAAGATATCCAGCGGTGGGAGAACGATATATAAATACAAGTGTTGGAGCCTTAAATATTTTTCAAAACCCGCAATTAAAACCAGAAATTGGTTGGGCAGCAGAAATTGGTTTCAAGCAAGGTGTTCGCATAGGCGACTGGAAAGGGATGTTTGATGTTGCTGCATTTATCAATGAGTATCAAAATATGATTGAATTCACATTTGGTATTTATAACCCGATCAATGGGTCACTATTAAACACTGATACACCAAGTGGGTTGGAGGAGTATTTAGAGCTTCAAAATCAAGGGGTTAGTATTTTTGAAATGATTGGTTTTAGAGCGCAGAATGCCGAATCTGCACGGATTACAGGGCTGGATTTTTCCTTTAATAGTATGGGGAGTATCGGCGATGTTGAGATTGTCTCGTTAATTGGATATACCTATATGAATCCGATAAGTTTAAATAATGATGCAGACTACAGAAGCACTTGGTCTGATACAACCGAAAATATTTTGAAATACCGATTCAAGCATTTGGCCAAAGTAGATGTAGAGGTGAATTACAAGAAATATAGTGCTGGCTTTTCTTTGAGATATGGAGGGTTTATGCGCAACATTGATAAAGTTTTTGAAGAACCTATAGGTGGTACAACTTATATTTTGCCAGGGTTAAAAGATTATAGAGAAAGATACAACAAAGGAAGTTTTGTGATTGATATGCGTCTTGGGTATAAATTGAATGACAATTATCGTTTAGGCTTTATGGTGAACAACTTATTAAATTCTGAATACACGAGTCGTCCTGGAGATATACAACCCCCGCGTAATTTCACTGTTCAAGTTCAAATGAAATTTTAATGAAAGTTTTAGGTGTTATTCCCTCAAGATATGATTCAAGCAGATTTCCGGGAAAGCCCTTAATTGACTTGGATGGTAAATCAATGATTCGAAGGGTTTATGAAGGGGTAAATCAATCCTCGAAAATAGACAAACTGATTGTTGCTACAGATGACCAAAGAATAGTTGATGAGGTCCAATCATTCGGAGGACACGTAATGATGACATCAACCGATCATGTATCAGGAACAGAAAGGTGTATAGAAGTGTCTGATAACCATGGAGATTTTGATATTCTAATTAATATTCAAGGTGATGAGCCCCTGGTGGATGTAGCTCAGATTGAACAGCTTATTGATGCATTTAATGACCAATCGGTTCAAATAGCGACGCTGGCATCTAGAAACATTGTTATTGAAGAGCTTTCAAATCCAAATCGAATCAAAGTCGTTACAGATGCCCAAAGTAATGCTCTTTATTTTAGCCGAAGTGTCATACCGAATAACTCAAAGCAAGACAATATTTATTCTTATCTGAAACATATTGGACTATACGCGTTTACTAAGCACTCTCTTACCAAAATCTCATCGATGGATTCTTGTGAGATCGAAAGGTTAGAGTCCTTAGAGCAGTTGAGGTGGATGTTTCATGGTGAAAAAATAAGAGTGGTCGAAACCACCATTGAAACACCGAATATTGATGTGCCTGAAGATGTTGAAAAGGTTTTGAGTCTATTGAGGAAATAGCATAAATGATTGGATTTTCTTTTTAACTTTGAGTATGACGAATTTAGACAGCGTATTATTTGATCTATTGGTTCACCATAATTGTGTGATTATCCCGGAATTTGGTGGTTTTATTGCCAAGAGGGTTTCTAGTCAAATTGATTTTGAAAAAGGGATTATTCTTCCCCCCTCCAAACATCTTTTATTTAATAGGTTTCTGACAGCTGATGATGGTCTTTTAATTTCATCGTTTGTTCAAGCTCAAAAAGAAGATTACGATTCTATAAAAATAAAGCTCTCAAATTTTGTAACGGAGCTGGATAAAAGGTTGAGTAATGGTGAGGAAGTGGTCTTCAAGCATATAGGTGCATTAAAGCGTTCTGAAAACGGAAATTACACTTTTAAGCAGGACCGATCTTTTAACCTGCTTGCAGATGCATACGGGCTTAAAGAATTAGATTTTGTTTCTGTGCAAGAGGTTAAAGAAGAGCAAGAAGAAGTCGTTGCTGATGCAACACCTGTTAGTGTGCCGAATGTAAAGAAATCAATTGGTGTAAGAAAGATCTTAAGATATGCAGCTGCTGCATGTATATTGCCGCTTGCGTTTTATAGCTTTTGGATACCATTCAAATCTGATTTTTTTAGCTCAGGAATGATTTCTGTAAATGACTTTAATCCATTTTATAAAAAAGAGCTTGGACGTTATGAGCCAATACCTTCAAAGCACATAATCAATGTGCAAACAAAGGAGGATGCGCAAGTAGTATTTGTAGAGAATCAGGCGCAACAGTTAGAAGAAACTTCCCCTGTTGATAAAACGGTAATAGTTGAAGAATCAAAATCACAGCAAGTGGTTTTAGCTTCTGAGTCAACTACCAAATCAACATATAACAAACAATTTATCGTGGGTTGTTTTGCTGTGAAAGAAAATGCAATCAATTTTAAAAATAAAATAGAGGCCGATGGATTTGTTCCTGCGATCAGTAAGTCAGGGCGATTATTTAGGGTTTCAATGGGAGTAACGTATTCGTCTGAGGAATACGACCGATTGGTGTCTTCAGTGCGGGTGAAAGGATATAATGGATGGACTTTAAAAACAAAATAAACATGAATTTAAGAATTGTATTAATTGCAATATTTTTCAATTGCGCAGTAGCTTCTGCTCAGAAAGTTACAAATGTAGAAGGGAGTAAATATATTTTTAAAGAGGTTATTCGTCACGATGCTTCTCCTGTAGAAAGTCAGGGTAGAACAGGAACCTGTTGGAGTTTTTCGGCGCTTTCTTTTTTGGAATCTGAAATAATGCGTGTCAATAAAACGGACAAGCCCGTTGTGCTTTCGGAAATGTTTATTGTGAGAAAGGCATACGAAGCCAAAGCAAAAAAATTCATCCGTATGGATGGAAGAACCAATTTTGGAGAAGGAGGAGCTTTTCATGACATACCATACGTAATTAAGAATTTCGGAATTGTCCCTCAAGATGTTTACACGGGGTTAGAGAAAAAATCTGACAGTTATAATCATGGAGACATGTTTAAAGACCTGAACCGTATTGTAGGAGATGCGAGATCGCAAGGCAATGGGATACAGCAATCCTGGGTTGATGAATATAATGCAACGCTTGATGAAAATATCGGGGAGCTCCCAGAAACATTCAAGTATAAAGGAGAAAAGTATACGGCGATGACTTTTTACAATTCTTTAGGTATTGATATGGATGATTATGTCTCTATTACTTCTTTTACAAACCATCCTATGTATAAAACATGTATGCTTCAAATCCCAGACAATTGGTTATGGGAAGAAAGCTACAATGTATCGATTGATGAAATGTATGCTGCTACCTTAAATGCATTAAAAAGTGGCTACACTGTTGCTTGGGGAGCTGATGTGTCTGAAGAAGGCTTCAGTTTTAGAAATGGGCTTGCGGTTGTGCCCCTAGAGAAAGATAAAGTCATCGTTGAAGGAGAGGATAACAGTAATTTTTCTGATGCTGGAGCAGATAAAAAAGCGACCATTTTCACTCAGCCAGATTCTGAGGTTATTGTAACCCAAGAAATGAGGCAAAAGGGCTATGATGAAAAGGAAACCACAGACGATCATGGCATGCATATAGTTGGCCTATATAAAGATGCGAAAGAAAGAAACTTTTTTCTAGTTAAAAACTCATGGGGTACTTCAAATTACCCAAAAGGGTATCTATTTGTGTCTGAACCTTACTTTAAATTAAAGACCATTAATATTTATCTTCACAAAGAAGGAGTTCCTGACATGTTACGGTCAAAACTAGGATTTTAGATTAATTACAAATACTTAGTGTCATTATTACACTTATTTGATTAAATTTGTTTCATAAGTCATGCATCGGTTTAAATTTATGTAGATATGAACTCAAAAAAAATTATAGGCGTTAACGGGTTTGGAAGAATAGGAAGATACTTTACCAGACTGGCTATTCTTGATCCAGAAATAGAAATTGGACTTATTAACGATTTGTCTGATATCAATACATTAATGCATCTTTTTAAATATGATAGTGTTCATGGCAGATTCAATCTTGATTTTGAAATAGAAGGGAATCTTGTGCGGTTTTCAAATGGGAAAACGGTTGCATTCTCACAAGAACGTGACCCTTCGAGTATCAGATGGTCTGATTTTAAAGTTTCAACCGTCGTTGAATGTACGGGTTTATTTCTCACGAGTGAGCTTGCCTCGAAGCATTTTACAGGGGGGGCTCGAAGTGTGATTCTATCCGCTCCGGCCAAGGACGATAATATTAAAACCATTGTTCTCGGTGTCAATGATGATTTGCTGTCTGAAAACGATCGAATTGTATCGAATGCCAGCTGTACGACAAATAATGTAGCACCATTAATAGAAGTTATGCAAACGTTGTGTGATATTGAACAAGGATATATTTCGACAATTCATAGTTATACTTCGGATCAAAGGCTTCACGATTCACCCCACAAAGATCTGAGAAGAGCTCGGGCTGCGAGTCACTCTATAATTCCTACCTCAACGGGTGCGGCTAAGGCTATCGTTAAAATATTTCCAAAATTAGAGGGCGCTATTGCAGGAGGAGCGATTAGAGTTCCTGTTTCAGACGGCTCTATGACTGAGATAACGCTTATCGTGGACAAAAAAATATCTATTGAAGAGATCAACCAGGCAATGCATAAAGCTGCTGAAAAGCAATTAGCTGGCATTCTTGAAGTCAATTCGGATCCAATTGTTTCAATTGATGTTATAGGTTCCTCAGCGAGTTCGATATACGATGAGACTCTTTCCACAGTATTTAATAAGATGATTCGAATCGTTTCATGGTATGATAACGAATCTGGTTATTCAAACCGTTTGTTGGAGCTGACAAAAAAGGTTGGTTAGATTTAATATAAGTGCAATTACTTAATTCTATTTTCTAATTTACTTAGGTCGCTCTATGTGACGTGTTCTATTTTTATAGGAAACCAATTGATATTTATTTTTTTCAGACAATTCTGCTTGATATTTGACTTGTAATAAAAAACACAACGTCATGAATGCAAATAAAATTTTCACAATACTATTTTCACTAAGTCTTCTTTTTGTATCTTCAATTTCTTTCGCTAGTCCTTTAAATGGTGATGATGATCCCATTAAAAAGAAAAAACACGGGGTCAAAGTCGTGACCTCATCAATCTACGATGGAGATGCCACCATAAAATGGTATGATGATCAAATCGATTATATCGAAATCACGTCTAAAAATGGGCAGTTTATGCCTTCAATTCCAGTATTAAAAGCTTCATCTCTTCACTTACATGATTTAATGAATGGGGTATATCTTATTCAGTTTAAATCTGAAGGAGAGGTATTATATTATAAAGAAATAACTGTGCTTCGGTGATTGAGTAAATGCACAATTATAGTAAGGGGCATCTGCCCCTTTTTTTATGCCTCTATGGCTTGTATTCCAGGTAATGTTTTCCCTTCAAAGTATTCAAGCAAAGCACCTCCACCCGTACTAACGTGACTAACCACTTGATCCACTCCGAATTTCTTTGCCGCTGCGGCACTGTCGCCGCCTCCAATTAGGCTGTAAGCACCATTTTCTGTGGCTTGGGCCACAGCAATGGCGATCGATTTTGTTCCTTCTTCAAACGAGGACATTTCAAAAACACCCATAGGACCATTCCAAAGAATGGTTTTTGATTTAGAGATGACATCAGAAAAGTCTTTAGCCGCAATTGATCCTATATCTAGACCCATCCAGCCTTCTTTGATTTGATTACTCTCGGTTGTTTTTGTATTTGCATTATTATTAAAATCGTCTGCGATAACAGAATCTTCAGGCAAGTGAATTGAAACACCTTTTTCTTCAGCACGTTTTAAAATCTCAAGACAGGTAGCCAGTCTCTCGTCTTCACAAAGGCTATTTCCTATATCTCCGCCCAAAGCTTTTTTAAAGGTATATGCCATCCCGCCACCAATAATAATATGATCTGCTTTGTCAATGAGGTTTTCTACAATTAAAACTTTATCTGAGACTTTTGCTCCTCCAACAATTGCGGTAAACGGTCTTTTGGTATTTTCCATGACCGATTTTGCACTTTGAATTTCTTTTTCCATTAGAAAGCCACACATTTTTGCGTTAGGAAAAAATTGAGCAATTTGACATGTGCTAGCGTGGGCTCGGTGTGCTGTGCCAAAGGCATCGTTTACGAAACAATTGCCTAGTTTTGAAAGCTGTTCAGCAAATGTCTTGTCACCTTGAGTTTCTTCACTATGAAATCGGACATTTTCCAGAAGTAATATTTCTCCAGGTAATAATTTATCTGAAAGAGCTTTTGTAACTCCACCTATACAATCATTTGAAAAATGAACCCTAGCCCCTGTAAGCTCTTCTATTCTGTTTTTAATATGTCTTAGTGAAAATTTATCTTCAGGTCCATTTTTGGGCCTTCCCAGGTGTGACATGATGATGGCCGATCCCTTATCTGAAAGGATTTTTTTAATTGTTGGCAAGGCTGCTCTAATTCTCTTGTCATCCGTGATTTCTAATGTTTCTTTATCAAGGGGCACATTAAAATCCACACGTACAAGTGCTTTTTTTGAATTAAAGTTAAAATTATCAATAGAGTTCATGCTATGTTTTTTGTGCAAATCTAATAAGTTGTTGAGTATTTTAATCATTAAAATACCGAAGTATGTAACCCATTTAAAAATAATTGTTCAGTTTTGTAGAAAACACAACTACTCATGAAAAATATCGCATTACTATTATTTCCTGTTTTATTAATCTTATTTTCTTGTAAAGCGCCTCAAATAAATGAATTTGATAATGGCGAAATAGAAAGCTCAGATGAGGCTTGGGAAGAAGAAGAATATTATGATGATTTGTATGATTTTAACGATGAAGAAGACGCTCCAAAAGTCCGAGAAATTTACAATCCCTCAAATACCATATTGACGGATTTGGTTCACACAAAATTGGAGGTGTCTTTTAATTGGAATGAATCACAGTTGAACGGTAAAGCAACGATTACTGCCAAGCCACATTTTTATGAATCAGATGAGTTGGTTTTGGATGCCAAAGGAATGGATATTTTGAAAGTTCAAATGAATGGGGCTGATTTAAACTATACTTATAATGATGCTTTAAAATTAAATATTGACTTGGGCCGAGTATATAAAAGCTCAGAGCAATATACGATAAGCATTGAGTATGTTTCTAAACCTGATGAACTTGAAATGGGAGGAAGCTCGGCGATAACAGGAGACAAGGGATTGTATTTTATCAATCCAAAAGGAGAGGAGAAAAATAAAATGCCACAAATTTGGACTCAAGGAGAGACACAAGCCAATTCAGTTTGGTTCCCTACAATTGATTCTCCAAATGCAAAAACCACTCAAGAAATTTATATTACTGTTGAAGACAAGTATGTAACGCTTTCAAATGGTGATTTGGTTTCTTCAAAAAAGAATAAAGACGGAACAAGAACGGATTATTGGAAACAGGATCTTCCACATGCGCCATATTTATTTATGATGGCAATTGGAGAGTATAGTATTGTAAAAGATTCTTACACCAAAAAAGACGGATCTAAAATTGAAGTCAATTATTACGTTGAGCCAGAACATAAAGAAGATGCTCGGGGCATTTTTGGAGAAACACCAAATATGATTGGTTATTTCTCTGAGTTATTAGACCTTGAATATCCTTGGGACAAGTACAACCAGGTTGTTGTGAGAGATTATGTGTCAGGAGCCATGGAAAACACAGGTGCTGTTATTTTTGGCGAATATGTGTACAAGGACAAAGAAGACTTGCTTGATGGGAATGATCAGTCTACTATTGCGCATGAGTTATTTCATCACTGGTTTGGAGATTTAGTGACTTGTGAGTCATGGGCGAATCTTCCATTAAATGAATCTTTTGCCAATTACTCTCAATATTTGTGGGATGAGTATCGTTATGGAATGGACGAGGCAGATTATCAGGCTGAAATGGAGGCCGATGGTTATTTCCAATCAGCATCTTATCAGGGTTATCATGATTTAATTTGGTTTGATCATTTTGACAAAGAAGACATGTTCGACGGACATTCTTATAACAAGGGGGGGCGGATTTTACACATGCTACGTAGCTATTTAGGAGATGAGGCATTCTTTAAAGGGCTAAATAACTATTTGACAACGAATAAATATAAGGCGGCCGAGTTTCATCATTTAAGACTCGCATTTGAGGAGGTCAGTGGTGAAGATTTAAATTGGTTCTTTAACCAATGGTTTTTAGGTAAAGGACATTTAATTTTATTTACTGATTACGAAGTTACAGATGATCAAACCATACTATTTAAGGTAAAACAAAGACAAAACATTGAAGATTTTCCGATTTATAAAATTCCAACACAGGTTTTAATTTGGTCAGGAGACGAGGTGGTTGTGCATGATATTGTTATTGATGAATTGGAGCAAGAATTTGAGTTAAGCTACTCTGGTGAAATTAAAAATATTCAAATCGATCCTAAACAAGATTTATTAGCAAAAATATATGAAGAAAAATCAGCGGATGAATTTAGACATCAGTTTTATAATTCTAAAGCATACAAGTCGCGTATTGTTGGATTGAGAAGAGCAAGTAAGTCGAATACAGTAGAAACACAAAATTTACTTTCGGATGCATTGGATGACCCTTTTTGGAATATAAGAATTGAAGCGGCATCAATAGCGTATCAATTGGGATGTTCTGGGAATACGGATATTTCTAATAAGATGATAAAACTTGCAAAAAACGACTCTGTTTCAAAAGTTCGTGCAGAGATGATACAAATGCTAGACAAGTCTGGAGAAGGGGAAGCGACACTAATGGCCTTGTTTAAAGAAGCGATTAGCAACGATCCTTCCTCGAACGTTAGGTCTAGTGCTTTTCAAGCATTGGTTGACTTAAATCCGTCTCAAGCATTGACTGAGGCAAGGTTAATGGAGGATGGTGCATCACTGTCTTTAAAAATCACATTGGCTGAGGCATACAGTAAAATGGGGGAAGCTCAAGAACAAGTATTCTTTGAGGATTTGATTTACAATGGTGGTGCCTCGGGGGAAGATGAGATGCGTGTTTTGTTTTCTTATTTGACCTATGCCTTGATGCAGGATATAGATCTATTACAGAAAATGCCTAAAATATTGGGTTATTATAAAGAGAATGGTGGTGGGTATGTTGCGATGTATTATGATCGTATTATTGCTTATTCCATAGAACAATGTCAAGAAATCATTAACGCTTTGGTGATAGAAGAAAATGTCACAGAGAGTGATCAATTACTTCAGGTGGTTTCGGAGCTTGAGAAGTTGTCGGAAGAATAATCTTCATTTTCTTAAAACTTTCTGGTTTTTTTCATGTTTTTTAAATGACGTTAAATAATTATAATTATATTTGATTAAAAATACGTCAATCATAAAGATTAAAATATAAACATTATGAAATTACTAGAAGTTGGAGACAAGGCTCCAAGTTTTGAAGGTCTAGACCAAAATGACAACAAAGTTTCATCCAACGATTTTAACGGGTCAAAATGGGTGGTTTACTTTTATCCCAAAGACAATACGCCTGGATGCACTGCTCAGGCATGTAGCCTTCGCGATGGTTTTGATGATTTGACGAAAAATGGCATTAAGGTTATAGGGGTGAGTGCAGATAGTGTAAAAAGTCATGACAAATTTGCTTCCAAATTTGCTTTACCCTTTTCTTTGTTGTCTGACGAATCGAAAGAGCTTATAAATAAGTTTGGGGTTTGGGGACCAAAGAAATTTATGGGTAGAGAGTATGAAGGAATTCACAGGGTTTCATTTATTATGGATGAAGAGGGATTGATTACTCATGTAATTCAAAAGCCTAAGACCAAGGATCATGCAAATGAAGTGCTTGGATTACTAAATTTAAATTAAGTCGTAAATTGTTTACGATGTAGTGAATGTACATTTGATTCATTATTAACATAGGGCAATGCTCAAAAAAACAAACGATATGTCAAAGAAAGATGTCAATACTGAAAAATTAAAAGCTCTACAGCTTACAATGGAGAAATTAGACAAAGCCTATGGTAAAGGCGCCGTCATGAAACTAGGCGATGCTCCCGTCGAAAAAGTTGATGTAATTCCAACAGGGTCTTTAACATTAGATATTGCACTGGGCATACAAGGATATCCGAAGGGTAGAGTTGTTGAAATTTATGGACCAGAATCCTCAGGTAAAACTACATTAGCTATTCACGCAATTGCTGAAGTTCAAAAGCAAGGTGGGATAGCAGCATTTATTGACGCTGAGCATGCTTTTGATCAGTTTTATGCTCAGAATTTGGGGGTAGATGTGGCAAATCTCTTAATTTCTCAACCAGATAACGGAGAGCAAGCATTAGAAATTGCAGATAATTTGATTCGTTCAGGAGCAATTGATCTTATTGTTGTTGACTCAGTTGCAGCGCTTACTCCGCGTGCCGAAATTGAAGGCGAAATGGGAGATTCTCAAATGGGATTACAAGCGCGATTAATGTCTAAAGCATTAAGGAAGCTTACAGGTTCAATAAATAAAGCAGGTTGTTGTTGTATTTTCATCAATCAGCTCCGTGAAAAGATAGGAGTAATGTTTGGAAATCCTGAAACAACGACAGGCGGAAATGCATTAAAATTTTATTCTTCAGTTCGTATAGATATTCGTCGCTCTACTCAGATAAAGGATGGTGATGAGGTCAAAGGAAATAGGGTAAAGGTTAAAGTTGTTAAAAACAAAGTAGCTCCTCCATTTAGAAGGGCAGAGTTCGATGTGATGTACGGTAAAGGCATTTCTAAAATCGGAGAAATAATAGATATAGGTGTCGAGTTAAATATATTAAAAAAGAGCGGTTCTTGGTTTTCATATGGTGAAACAAGATTAGGACAAGGTCGTGATGCAATAAAAAATTTACTATTAGATAATCCCGAGTTAGCCGAGGAACTAGAACACAAAATTAAAGAGGCCCTTGTGAAACCTGAAACAGAAAAGACGGTTTTACAAGATTAAGAGCAAATCGTTTGGTTATAACGGCATCGTGAGGTGCCGTTTTTTTATTCCAAAAATTAAATTATTTTTGAGGAAATAATTTTAAAAATACTATGAAAAAATTTACCTACTTATTTGTTATTTCTGTTTTGATGTTTGGAACCCAGTCTTGTAAAAAGAAGGGTTGTATGGATTCAAGTGCGGCAAATTATAATGATGAAGCCAAAAAAGACGATGGTACCTGTGTATATACGCCGATTATAACATTAGTAGGCGCAGCAGATACCACTATTAGCGTTGCGACCGAATGGGCAGACCCAGGAGCTACTGCTGCCAATTTAGATGGAGCGATTGTTGCGGTTATGGATAATTCATCGGTTGATGCTAGTGAAGTTGGTGTTTACACCATTACATATACAGCAACGAATGATAATGGGACTTCGACTGTTATTCGTACAGTAAACGTAGTTGTGAATCAGGATTCTTGGTTAGGAGATTGGAGTGTCAGTGACAATTGTGGTGGAGGAACAGGGCTTGCATTAAATGGATCACCTAATATTATTGCAGGAGGAAACGAAGAGCAAATATTAATTACTGAATTTTTAAGTGGTGTAACAGGTTCGTATGGAACGGCGATTTGCCAAATCGATGGGGATGCGATTACAATAGCGCCGGCATCAGATGGCGCACCCGGAGGTCTTGGAGATATCAATTATTCAGGATTTGGTACTATGAATAGCAACGGATTGAGCTTTACCATAACTTATACTTGGCAGAATACAACTCCAATTACTGGGGGTTCTGGAACATGTTCAGCTACATATTCTAAATAGATTACTAGATAACATTTTTAAAGGAGGGTTAGGCTCTCCTTTTTTTGTGCTCAGTACTTGCATAGAATGATTTAAACATATACTTTTGCCCCCTATTAAAAAAATGAAATAAAATGGAATCAATGATTATTTATATGCCGATTGCAGCTGCCATTATTGGATTGTTGTATATGTTGGTAAAGAAGTCTTGGGTAATGAAACAAGATGCAGGTGACGGAAAAATGAAAGAGATTTCTGATCACATATATGAAGGAGCTTTGGCATTTTTAAAAGCGGAGTACAGGCTGTTAGCAATATTTGTTATTGTGGTTAGTGTTGCCCTTGCGATTGTATCGATGATTGTACCTTCTACGCATTGGATGATTGTCATCGCCTTTATTTTTGGAGCCTTGTTTTCTGCCTTTGCAGGAAATATGGGTATGAAAATCGCAACTAAAACAAATGTGAGAACTACACAAGCTGCCCGAACGAGTTTGCCGCAGGCATTAAAAGTATCTTTTGGAGGAGGTACTGTTATGGGGCTTGGTGTTGCTGGTCTTGCAGTTTTAGGATTAACGGCATTTTTTATTCTTTTCTATAATATGTTTATGGTTAGTGGAGAAGCATTTTCTACAGATAAGATGACTATAGTATTGGAAACATTAGCTGGATTTTCACTAGGGGCAGAGTCTATTGCTTTATTTGCCCGTGTTGGTGGAGGTATTTATACCAAAGCCGCTGATGTTGGTGCAGACCTCGTTGGTAAAGTTGAAGCTGGTATTCCGGAAGATGATCCACGTAACCCAGCAACTATTGCTGATAATGTTGGAGATAATGTTGGAGATGTTGCAGGAATGGGAGCCGATTTATTTGGTTCATATGTTGCAACTGTTTTGGCAGCTATGGTTTTAGGAAACTACGTAATTAGAGATAATGGTGCGGTTGAATCTTTTAGTGGAATGGGACCAATATTATTACCAATGGCGATTGCTGGAGTAGGAATTATTATTTCAATGATTGGATCAATGTTGGTTAAAATTAAATCGAATGACGCAAAAGAAAAAGAGGTAATGGGTGCATTAAATGTGGGAAACTGGGTTTCTATTGCATTGGTTGCTGTTTCTTGTTACGTGTTGGTTAAATGGATGCTTCCTGAATCAATGACAATGACTTTCTTTGGGGAAGCGGATAAGGAGATTTCTTCTCTACGTGTATTTGGTGCAACCATCATTGGATTGATCGTTGGTGCTGTTATTTCATCGGTCACTGAATACTATACAGGATTGGGTAAAAAACCTATTTTAAAAATTGTGCAACAATCAAGTACAGGAGCAGGAACAAACATCATCGCTGGTCTAGCTACTGGTATGATTTCTACATTCCCAACCGTTCTTTTATTTGCAGGTGCAATATGGGGTTCATATGCATTTGCAGGTTTCTACGGTGTTGCAATGGCTGCCTCTGCCATGATGGCCACAACAGCTATGCAGTTGGCAATTGACGCATTTGGACCAATTGCAGATAATGCAGGTGGTATTGCTGAAATGAGTGAGCAGGATCCTATCGTCCGTGAAAGAACAGATATTCTAGATTCAGTAGGTAACACGACTGCTGCAACAGGGAAAGGTTTTGCTATTGCATCAGCAGCATTAACTTCATTGGCTTTATTTGCGGCCTACGTTACATTTACAGGAATTGAAGGTATTAACATCTTCAAAGCACCTGTACTTGCCATGCTTTTTGTTGGTGGAATGGTACCGGTTGTGTTCTCTGCTTTAGCTATGAATGCTGTTGGTCGGGCTGCTATGGAAATGGTACAAGAAGTAAGGCGTCAGTTTAGAGATATTCCGGGAATTATGGAAGGAACGGGTAAACCAGAATACGATAAATGTGTTGATATTTCAACAAAGGCATCATTAAAGCAAATGATGTTGCCAGGGCTATTAACTATAGGTTTTCCATTGGTTATTGCTTTTGTGCCTCTTGCATTTGGAATGAATAACTTAATGGTAGCTGAAATGTTGGGTGGTTATATGGCTGGAGTTACCGTAAGTGGTGTTCTTTGGGCGATCTTCCAAAACAATGCAGGTGGTGCATGGGATAATGCAAAGAAATCATTTGAAGCTGGTGTTGAAATAAACGGAGAAATGACTTACAAGGGTTCTGACGCACATAAAGCTGCTGTAACAGGAGATACTGTAGGAGATCCTTTTAAAGACACTTCTGGACCATCAATGAATATCTTAATTAAATTAACGTGCTTGATTGGTTTGGTTGTAGCCCCAATCATAGGTAACGGTCATGATAATGGGTCTGGTACGTCTAGTCCTACTGCGAAAACTGAATGTTGTTCAGTAGATGGTAAATGTTCTAAAGACGACACATGTAAGGATGAGAAGTCTTGTTCTTCTGAAGCAAAAGCATGTTGCAAAAAAGAAACAGAAAAAGAATGTTGTGCAGGTAAAGAAGAAAAATGCAAGGATTGTAAGGCTATGGCAAATAAGTGTGATATGTCGGAATGCTCAAAAATGAATGCAGAACAATGTGCTGCAATGTGTGATGAGAAAGGTTGTAGTGAAGAAGAAAAAGCCATGTGTCTTTCACATTATGATGCTGAAGGAAATTGGAAAGGAGACGAATAGAAATAACTTCTTATAAAATAATTTAAAGCCATCGCAAGATGGCTTTTTTATTGCTTTATAATTTCAATTAAATTAGTATCAAAATTTATCTATTGGATAATTCTGATTTTTTTGAAAATGTGTACGAAGTAGTAAAGCTTATTCCGAATGGACGAGTGACTTCATATGGTGCGATTGCATCCTACCTGGGTTCCAAACAGTCATCAAGAATGGTAGGTTGGGCAATGAACGCCTCACACAAGCTAAAAGAGGTTCCAGCCCATCGTGTTGTTAACCGAAATGGATGCTTAACTGGCAAACATCATTTTGAAACTGCAAATCGAATGCAAGAATTGCTTGAAGAGGAGGGGGTAACTGTAGAAGAAGATCACATTGTAAATTTTAAGCAGTTGTTTTGGAATCCAACAATAGAATTGGAGTTGCCTTAAGTTTTTCTTTAATTTTAGCACCAAAATAACCATTATGAAATTTGGAACCAAAGCCATACATGCAGGAGTAAATCCTGATCCAGCCACAGGCGCTATAATGACACCGATATATCAAACTTCTACCTATATACAGGACGGTGTAGGTAACCATAAGGGTTATCAATATTCACGAACTCAAAACCCAACAAGAGATGCATTACAAAAGAATTTGGCAGCTCTCGAGAACGGAAAATTTGGGGCGGTATTCGCCTCCGGAATTGCAGCCATTGATTGCGTAATAAAAATGCTAAAACCTGGAGATGAAGTTGTAGCAACAAATGATCTTTATGGTGGCTCATATCGTATCTTCAAGACAATTTTTGAGCAATATGGAATTGTATTTCATTTTGTTGACATGAAAAATACTTCAGCAGCTCAAAATGCAATAAATGAGAATACAAGGCTTATTTGGGCGGAAACACCAACGAATCCCATGATCAATATTATTGATATTAAGGCTTTGGCATCCTTGGCAAAGGATTCAAATGCAATGCTTTGTGTAGATAATACTTTTGCTACCCCTTATTTGCAGAATCCCCTTGATCTGGGGGCGGATATGGTTATGCATTCTGTAACTAAGTATTTGGGAGGGCATTCTGATGTGGTTATGGGTGCTTTGATTACAGCGAAAAAAGAACTTGCAGACGAATTTTATCGCATTCAAAACTCTTCAGGCGCAATTGCAGGGCCAATGGATTGTTTTCTTGTACTTCGGGGTATAAAAACATTGCATCTCAGAATGGAAAAACACTGTGAGAATGGAGAGATAGTTGCTCGTTTTCTTGAGTCACATCCAAAGGTGGATAAGGTATATTGGCCAGGTTTAAAATCACATGCTAATCATGATATTGCAAAAGAGCAGATGCGGGGTTTTGGCGGCATGATCTCCTTTACGCTTAAAGGCAATAATTTAGAGGACGCCCTAAATTTCGTTCAAAATGTTAAGTTATTTGCCTTAGCCGAATCCTTAGGAGGCGTAGAGTCGTTAATCGGCCACCCGGCTACCATGACACATGCTGCAATTCCTAAAGAGACGAGAGAAAAGAGTGGTGTTGTTGATAGTTTGATTCGATTAAGCGTGGGGGTCGAGGATGTTGATGATTTATTGAAAGATTTAAAACAAGCTTTATAGGTTTTCTATAATGTGAAAAAACTGCTCTTTTTTTGCAGGAGACAATGGTACTGAACTACCATCTTTCATAATTACGGCTCCGCCATCTACTTTATCGTAACGGTCAATAAAATCAAGATTTACCAGATGAGATTGTTGTACCCTGAAAAAGGAGTGTCCAGATAAGAGTAAATCGTATTCCTTTAATGTTTTTGAAACCAGAATTCTTTTACCAGAATTGAGGAAAAAAGAGGTGTAGTTTTTGTCTGCTTCGCAACGAATGATATCCTTCAGCTCCAAAACATAAACACTTTCTTGCGTTTTCAATACGAGTTTCTTTTTCTTGTTTCTATCAGAATTATTTTCTAGTGCATTAAATTGATTCTCGTTGTCATTTTTGTCTAGTTTGGACAATGCTTTTTCGACTGCCTGCTCTAATTCTTCGACATCAATAGGCTTTAATATATAGGCAAGAGCGCTAAAATTAATGGCTTGAATGGCATATTCCTGATAGGCCGTGATGAAGATGATTTCAAAATCTTTTTCCTTAACCCCTTTTAAAACATCAAAACCATTTCCGTCAGGCATTTGTATGTCTAGAAATACAAGGTCAGGCTTTATGGTGTTGATGGCCTTAATTCCTGTTTCAACATTAGATCCATCAGTATATATTTCAAACTTGTGACCAAATGAAATAAGGAGTTTTTTTATAAAATCTTTGGTCTTGTTTTCATCATCAATAATAAGAATCTTTTTCATAGTTAGTCTAAGTTAATCTTTTCAGTGAGTAATGGGAGGTTTAACTCTACGAGAGTACCACTAAACTTTCCCTCTTGTAGATCACCAATTTCAACAGTAGCTTTTGATCGGTATTTCTTATTGATAATATTCACCCTTTCTTTTGTTATGTTGAGAGCCATACTCTTGTGGTCCTTTTTTAGTTTGTTTTTTTCAGATTCTTTACGTCCTACACCGTTGTCTTCAATTTTCACATAAAGCATTTCGTTTTTTTCTTTAAACTCTATGTGAATATGTCCATTTTCTACAATGTTAAGCTGTCCATGTTCTATGGAATTCTCAACAAACGGTTGAGTAATCATAGGGGGAATCAATACCTTTTTAAAAACCAGCTCATCAGGCACTGTGATTTTAAAGTCAAATCGATTTTCAAACCTCAACTTTTGTGTTTTTAGATATTTGTCAAGGATATCAATTTCGGTTTCAATTGTGATGAATTCTTTTGGAGAATTCTCTAAAATAAGTCGAATTAATTTTGAAAAACTGACCAAAAACTTTGAAGATTTACTCGGGTCATTTTCGTAGATATAACCTTGTATTACGGACATGGCATTAAAAATAAAATGAGGATTCATTTGTGTCCTCAATAAGGTTTGAGACATTTCTATTTCTTGAGTTTGTTGCTTGATTTTAAGTTGTCTAAAATAAAAGACAACAATAATAATGATGGATGTCAAGATGATCACAATGAGTATAATCGTGGAAAACTGTTTTTCACTTTTTAAAGCAAGGAGTTCTTTTTCCTTTTTTTGAGTTAATATTACTTGACTCTGCTCTTTAATGCGATATTCCCTAAGCTCACGTGAATACATTTGAGTCAATTCATTTATGGCTTTGGTACTAGATATGGATGAATTGATATTCGTGTATTTTTGATATTCCTCAAGGTTGGCGTAAGCCCGAGTAAAATCTTGTTTATTGGCATAGACTTCTGCAAGAAATTTATGACTTTCTAGACGATATGAATCAAATTCATAACCTTCAAGAAGATTTAAAGACTTATTAAAATAGCTTTCTGAAAGTTTCCATTCTTTCTGTTTAAAAAATAGCTGTCCAATAAGATGCAAGGAAATGGCATTTCCAACCTTATCCCCAAGGTGTTCAAATTGACTTCTTGCAGTTGCTAATTCATTATTGGCCTGTTCATAATTGTTTTGATAGATCAATATTTTAGCCTTTGTAAGCATAGTTAGAGGAAGGTTTGTACTTTCTTCCCACTCCTTTATTAATGGCAGACTTTTTTCTAAATATCTCGTCGCCTCAGCTTCCTCTTGTAAAGCCAGCGAAACTTCAGAAAGCCCCCTGTAAATTACAGATTTGTAGAAAGTCGCATTGTTTTTTTCAGCAATACTTAATGCTTTTCTGTAATACGTTTTTGCTTCATTATAGTAGCGTATTTGGAAAGATTTTTCTGCAATTTGAATGGTACCCCAACAGATGTTTTTGAGGTCTCGATTTTCTTCTGCTTGGTCAATAAACTTAATGAGTACAGAAGTACTCTGTCCAATCATTCCAAAATGATTATAAATTACAGATTGTGTTCTGAATGTATTTAAAACTGCATTCTCTGATGACGATCTCCGAGCAAAATTTAATGAGAGATTGGAATAGAAAAGAGATGAATCTTTATTATTTAGATACATGTTTGAAAGTGCAAGAATCCTGTAAGCTATTGAAAGCTCATCATTGTTTCTATTTTTTTCTACTTCACTTAAGTGTTTTCTCGATGCAGATAAGCTCTTTAAATAGTCTCCAGAATAATTGGAAAAAACACTTTCCCAGAAATACATTTTTAAAGCATCTTGGTTTAAAAGGGATAAATTATTTTGATAAAGTTGTTTAAACTTAATGAGTTCTCCTTTTTCTAAGAAATGGGACAATAATATATCTAATATGACAAGCTTATCATTTTTTTTAGTTTGCTCTTCATTTAAATTTACTTTTAGTCTATCGACCAATTCATCATTCGATACGAGAGATATTTTTGAATTTTGATTAAATATTTTAATAAGTTCGCCTGCTTTATCATCTTGTTGTGCTTTAATCTGGAATGAAAAACAGAACGAAGAGACAAGAGCAAGGAGTATTATTTTATTCATTTGCTTAAAATTACAAAATCTCGCGAAACGAGATGTTCTATTTCCCTTAAACAAACGTAAATTTATATTTCATAAAGTAAGTGTCAAATTGCGTATCTTTGAGTCTTAAAATAAAAAAAAATGAGTTTATTGACTGTTGGAAGTGTCGCATTTGACGCCATAGAAACACCATATGGAAAGACCGATAAAATTGTCGGTGGGGCGGGAACCTTTATCGCATTGGCATCATCCTATTTTGAGAAGAATCAGAATATTATTTCTGTTGTTGGTGATGACTTCCCAAAAGATACATTGGACGATCTAAATAGACGAGGGATCGATACCAAAGGGCTACAGGTAAAAGAGGGGGAGAAAACCTTTTTCTGGTCTGGAAAATATCACAATGATATGAATAGCAGAGATACGCTAATAACAGAACTGAATGTACTTGAAAATTTTGACCCATTGGTACCTGAGGAATATCAAGATTCTGAGTATCTGATGTTGGGTAATTTGAGTCCATTGGTTCAAAGTACAGTTATTACTCGCCTAAATAAAAGACCAAAACTCATTGCAATGGATACAATGAATTTTTGGATGGATATTGCAATGGGTGATCTTGAAAAGACCATTTCTATGGTAGATCTATTGATTATTAATGATGAGGAAGCCCGCCAATTGAGTGGCGAGTATTCTCTCGTAAAAGCCGCCAGATTGATTCGAGGAATGGGACCCAAGATTTTGATTATTAAGAAAGGTGAACACGGGGCTCTACTTTTTGTTAAGGATGAAGTGTTTTTTGCCCCAGCCTTACCGCTTGAAGAAGTTTTTGATCCAACTGGTGCCGGAGATACTTTTGCTGGTGGATTTATGGGTTACATCGCATCTACAGGTGACTTGTCATTTGAGAACTTAAAAAGAGCGGTTATATATGGTTCAGCTATGGCTTCTTTCTGTGTTGAGAAATTTGGAACAGAGAGACTGTTGGATTTAAAGAATGAGGAGATTTCATCACGGATTGAGAGGTTTGTGAGAATAGCAGATTTTGATATGAATGTTTTGGTAAAATGAAAAACGAATTAATAGAAAAGCTTAGTGCTAAAATTGGAGAAGATGACTTGATCTCTAACATAAGAGAGGTAAATCAGGTTAAAGTTGATTTTGATGACTGGTTATTGAAGTCAGAGGGGAGTCAACAAGTTGAGGTGCTCAAAGCTAAGGACAAAGGAGAAACAATTGAGCAAGTTGATTTTACGATTGTTAAAGAACAATTTTATGTTCTTTACGGTACTTATAAAGAAAACCGAAAAAAGCAAATTGAGTTAAAAAATCAATTGGAAGAGGTAAACTTAAAGCAAAAAACCGATCTAATTACAGAGCTTAAGACACTCGTTGAAAATGAGGAAAATATTGGCTCAGCTTTCAAAGCGTTTAACACGATACAAGAGACTTGGAAGAAAATAGGAGACATTCCTAGAACAAAAAGGGATATCGTTCAAAAAGAATATTCTAGACTTCGTGAAATGTTCTTTTATAACATAAACATGTATCGTGAAATTAAAGATCATGATTACAAAAGGAATGCTCAACTAAAACAAGAGATTATCCATAAGTTGCAGTCTCTGCGTAATGGGGAGAGTCAAATAAGAGAAATTGAAAAATCACTTCGTTCACTTCAAGATGACTGGGAGGATATAGGCCCTGTTAATAACGAGGAATGGGAGATATTAAAGACCAGCTATTGGGAAGCGGTTCGTTCTATTTATGATAAAATAAATAAACATTACGATGAATATCGCCAGATTCAAAATGACAACTTAAATAAGAAACGAGAAATTATCGCTTCTCTAAAAATTAAGATAAAAGAAGAAGACGATTCTAGAAATATCAAACAATGGAATCATCTTACAAATGAGGTTAAAAAAGCACAGGAAGATTGGAAAAAAATTGGTTTCGCTGCAAAAAAAGACAATGACAAAATTTGGAAAGAATTTAGAGCTGTCTGTAATGCTTTTTTTGATGAAAGAAAGGTATTTTTTAAATCAAAAGATGAGGTAGATCATAAGGCCAGAGACGTTAAGAAAGAATTAATTTCTCGAGCAGTGGAATTGAATAATTCTGAAGACATTCAAGCGGCAACTAAAGGATTAATAGATCTTCAAAAAAAGTGGAAAACAACAAAGAACGCAGGTCGTTATGAACGTCCTCTTTGGGAAGAATTCAGAAAAGTTTGTGATCAGTTTTTTAATAGAAAGGAAGAAGTCTCGAACGAGCTTAAAAAGAGTCTTGAAGAAAACTTAAAGGCTAAAAACACGGCTATAGCGTCATTTAAGAATAAGGAATTAACTAAAGAGTACACGGAGCAAAACCTTAAAGAAGATATTGAGTCTTTTGTTGCGATAGGGCCTGTTCGAAAAGACAAGTCAAATCAGATTTTATCCGAATTTATTGGTGTTCTAAAAGAGAAAGTAAAAGGTCTTCAATTTAAACCTGAACAAGTAGAGCTGACCATATTTAAGCTCAAAATTGATTCCTATGGATTGATGGAAAACAGAAAGGATATTTTCTTTAAGGAAAAAAACAATCTTCGTAAGAGAATTTCTACTTTAGAAAATGACATTTTACAATCAGAAAACAATCTAGGTTATTTTTCAGTATCAAAAGGAGCCGAGAAACTTTTTGACAAGGTCAATAAAAAGAATGAGGAGGTAAAAGAAGAAATTTTAATGTTAAAACGTCAGTTGAAATTAATCCCAAATGAATAGTTTTACCAATAGTCTATTGATATTTTTCACAATTCCATTATTGTGTTTAACGGTATATATCGGATTGGATGTGCCCATTGATTTTCTTCATACTACGGGTAGTGAGCTGCCTTATCAGGGTTACATGTTTTTAGGTTTCGCATTACTCTTTTTTGTTCTTCTAATATGGAGGAGTATTCGCAGATGGATGGGCTTATTAATTGTCAACAAACAATCAAGATTCCAATGGAATAAAGTGGTTAGCAAAGGAAGGTCTCAACGTATAGTTGTTTACACTTTGCTAGAGTCGGGTATAATGTCTGCTGTTGCTTACGCTATGTTTAGAGTAACAGGAGAGCATCATTATCCTGGAATTGTTCTCTTTGGGTTTTCTATTGAAGGCCTCTTTTTTCTTGTCATTGGAATAAGAAATAAATTCAGAGTTGGAATTTCATCTAAAGCCGTTATCGTGTCTGATAGAGAGGTTACTATTGTGTATTTGTCTGGTTTAAGACAGGTCACTATTGGAAAAGAATCTGTATATTTTGATTACATTAAAGACTTACAATTATCATTTCCTACTGATTGTATTGCTCCAGAGGAGTTAGATTCGTTTCGTTCTGGAATTCGTGAGGTTGTTGATAATGACCGGGTTTTGATTCGCAATAGCTATTAATCATGAAAGAAGCACAAATACTAATTATAGAGGATGACGTTGTTTTTGCTGAGATGGTTCAGTTTCAGCTGAGCACTTCTGGAATTTCCTTAGAAAACATTATCTCGATTGATTCTATAGGCGAAGCCAAAGAGATTAGAAAATATCAAGAACCAGATGTCATATTATTGGATCTAAATATTACAGATTCTTCTGGAGTAGAAACCTACGATTCTATCAATGAACTCTTTCCTCTCGCCTCTGTGATTGTATTATCAGGTATGGATGATGAATCAATCGCTTTAGAAATCGTTTCTAAAGGAGGCCAGGATTATGTCTTAAAGGGCGACTTGAATGCCCAGGTTTTAAATAAAACCATGAAATATGGTTTATTAAGAAGACAATTAAGCATCAAGGTTCAAAAATCTGAAAGAAAGTTTAAAGATGTATTTAACAAGTCCCCCTTGCCCATTATTCAACTGGTAGGAGAGGAGATGACCATCGAACTCGTCAATAATGCAACACAGAAATTATACCATTTTTCTGATCAAGAACTTATTGGTAGACAGTTAACCTCATTCAATACGGGAGGAAGTAAAGATGATGTGATTACACCGAAAGGAGGCAGGTTTGTTCAGCTAACTGGAGATGACAGACACATAACTGTCGATATTGAAATTAGTCAAATTGAATCAGATTCCGGAAAGATTGAATTTATGGCTTTAATTATTGATCGAACCAAAGAGCTTGAATTTGAAAAAAGAAAATTTGATATTATTTCTCATGCTGAAGAATCCGAGAAGAAAAAAATTGCAAGAGAGCTACATGATGGTTTAGGTCAGCAAATGGTGCTTTTAAACCTCTTGTTTCAAAACCTCGAAGCCAAAGAGGAACAAAAAGAAAATTACAATGAGTTGGGGAACTTACTCCAAAGCTGCATCCGTGAGGTAAAAGAGATCGCATACAATCTATTGCCTCCTGAATTAGAAGCAGGTTTTATAAATGCAATGGAAAGATTTGCACACCGTATTAATGCAATTGGAGAAATTGAATTTCGATTAGAGATGGATGAATCAATTATTGAGTCAGACATGCAAACTATTGATAACTTCAACCTATATCGAATCATTCAGGAATTGTTTAATAATACTTTAAAACATGCGAATGCAAATGTTTTTAATTTCAATATGTCAAAAGATGAAAATGACAATATATCTATAATAATCAGTGATGATGGTGATGGGTTTGATGTTGACAGTGTAGAACATGGTCTTGGCCTTGCGAATATAAAGTACCGAATGAATATGACGGGAATATCAGGGGATTTCAAATCTGAGATTGGTATGGGTACCAAAGTAAATTTAAAGTTTAATTCATAAAGGTGAAAGTTTTATTTATACGCTTTAGCTCGATAGGAGATATCGTGTTAACCTTTCCGGTAGTTACTGCCCTCAAAGAAAAGTATCCAAAATCCCATATCTCTTATCTTTCAAAAAACACTTTTATCCATCTGTTATCGGCTAATAAAGACATTGATCTTTCACATGCTTATAATGGCTCATTGAGTACTGCGAGAAAATGGATTAAAGATCAAAAATTTGATTTGATTATAGACCTGCATAAGAACATTCGAAGCATTTCAGTTTCTGCTATGAATGCTAAAAAGATTGTCAGGTTCAAAAAATTAAACTTTAGAAAAAAATTATTTACTTCTTTCAAAATTGATGTTCTTCCTGATATTCATATCGTGGATCGTTATTTTGAGACCCTAAAATACTTAGGGTTAAACGAGTCAATTACTCGAAGCCCATTTTCCGTGCCTACAGATGATCAGGTCGAAGTGAAAAACATATTTGATGCAATTCCCAACAAGTTCTACTGCATAGCCTTAGGTGCAAAATTTAACACCAAAAAAATCCCGTATTCTGTTTTGGTAAAAGTCATAGATCAAATTAATGTCCCAATTGCCTTATTAGGAGATTCAAATGACGCTGAAATTGGGTCAAAGCTTCAAGACGCATTTAAAAACAAGACCATTGTAAATTGTGCAGGGAACTATAACATTCTACAATCTGCGAGTATCCTTCAACAATCAGCTAAGCTTATTACTGGAGATACAGGATTGATGCATATTGCATCTTTTTTTGAGTTAGACATTATAAGTATATGGGGAAATACGACGCCGAAATTTGGAATGTCTCCCTACAGGAAAATATCAAATCCAAACGATGTCATTATTGAGAAACATCAATTGAATTGTCGTCCTTGTTCAAAAATCGGATATGATCAATGCCCAAAAGGTCATTTCAAATGCATGGCCCATGAGCCAACTGAGATCATAAAAGCAATCGGATAATTATTTCCATATTTCTTGAAGAAAGTCACGAATTTCTTCCATCGCGTCCATTGAAAAGGTTTCTTCAAGTTGACCATATTCACTTACTGTACAAGTGCTGCACTTTTGAAATAAATGGTTTAGTCCTTTTAACTCCTTAATGGTATGCAATTTGCGGTTTTTGGGCAAGAGCTTATTGTAGCCTTCAATATTTTCCTTACTCGTTACCTGAATATCTTTTGATCCAATAATAACGAGAACGTTACACTTTATATTTTTAATATCCTCACTTGGTGAATACCTAATAAATTCATACATCCAAGGGTTGAGAATTGACATTTTGACAGATTGAATAACCTTAGCTTCTTCACTTTTTTTAATAAATTTTTTCTTCCTGAATTTTTTCACGAAAACTTTTGAAATAGCTTTTAATTCTATTTCAAGGTCTTCCATACTTTTTGAGTTTATAACAGCATTCCAAACGGCGTCATTAAAGGCATTTGTTAATTCCAATTGAGCACCCTTTTCTCCGATGCTTTCGGCCATTAATCTTGTTTGAATCTTCAATATTGAATCACCTCTGATTGAGGTTCCGGCAAGAGATACGATTCCAGCAAGATCGGGGATTTGCGCTCCTAAAATATTTGCGATGAGTCCTCCCTCACTATGCCCAATAACCACAATTTTAGTTGAATCCACTTCAGGGCGATTCTTTAAATAAAAAACTGCTGATGCTGCATCTGTTGCAAAGTCAAGTGTAGTTGCGGAGCTGAAATCTCCTTCAGAATTATAAGTGCCGCGGTCATCATAGCGAAGAACTCCGTAGCCTAAATTGGTCAAATAATCGGCGAGAACCCAAAATGGTCGATGTCCCATCATTTCTTCGTCTCGATTTTGAGGTCCACTTCCACTAACTAATACAATGCCTGGAATCTTGGTTGCGTTTTCTGGATGGGTATAGGTTCCTGCTAGGTAAAAAGAATCTTTTAAGTTTTTAAACTTAATTTCCTCCTGAAGATATGTATACGGGGCTTTGGGGTTTTGAGGTCGATGTGCTCGATCGGGTTCAATTTTTTTTTTGTAAAAGGTCATTTTCTCCAGGAGAGGCCCTTGTTTAAAGGTTCCAGATATCGAATCAACATAATAGATGCCATCATATGTAACGCCAATCATTTTCATTTCAACTTTAAGCGAATGCTTACCTGAAATCACAATTTCTGCAGGCATATCGTATGCTTCTTGCTTGGGAGAATCAACGGTTATAATCGTTTTTTTACCAACTTCTTTTATGTGGAAAACCAAAGGAAGATCTGCGGTCTTTAATGTCGCATACCAATCTCCATAGGGGGATTGAGAAAAAGATAAGAAGCCTATGCATAGAAAGATGAATAGAAGTCTCATTAATAAGGTATATTAAGTTTTTTAAATATGAAGTGCATAAGCCAAGCAGGTCCGATCAATAAAAATTGAATGTCTTGAAGAAATGAAGGTTTTTTACCTTCAATATGATGTCCAATGAATTGAAAGACCCAACTGATTGCAAAAACGCCCAAATAAATCAAAAGAGGAGATTCAAAAGTATTGAGCCGGCCACATAGATAGATGCAAACTAAAGAAAACATAGTCATTCCAATAGAAATTGAAATGGAAAGAGAGAGATAATACAACAACACTAACCCAAGGGCGAAAAATGACCAATTTAAACTAATATTATCTATGATTTCTGCTTTCCATGGAAAAGGAATTACGGATACGAGACCTACTATACTAAAGAAGATAGCAGGAACACAAACCCAGTGAATTAACTTGTTTGTTTCGTTTTTATGGCTAACACCATAGGCATCTATAAGGTTTTGAAATTTACTCATAATGATTATTCATTTTCTAAAAATAGTTTTTTAAGCTCAGAGGCTTCATTGGGTTTTAACTTTCCCGCTAAAATCAAACTCAATTGCTTTCTTCTCAAAGCTGCCTCAAATCGCTCTTTCTCCTCCTTGGTTTCTGGTAAAAGTTCAGGGACCTGAATAGGGCCTCCATTTTGATCAACCGCCACAAAAGTATATATGGCATCATTACATTTTACTTTTTCTCCAGTGACTCGATCTTCTACATATACATCGATAATAATCTCCATTGACGAATAAAAAGATCTAGAAACTTTTGCTTCCAAGGTAACTATGGAAGCCTCTTTTATGGGTTTTTTAAATGAAACATGATTTACCGAGGCCGTAACAACAACTCTTCTGCAGTGCCTGTGAGCAGATACGCTGGCTATAACATCCATCCAGGCGAGGAGCTCGCCTCCAAACAAATTACCAATGGTGTTGGTGTCATTTGGGAGTACTAATTTTGTCGCTATTGAAAGCGTATCAATTGCTTTTCTTGATTTCATACACAAATGTAACTATTTGTGGAATTTTAATAAGAAATACGCAATAATCAATCAGTATTGCGAATTTTTTTCAGCAGTAAGGAATACCCTTATTTATTTTTTTGAAAACTATTATTGTTTATTTTAGCAAACCTTTACCAAAAAAAAACGTTTAAAAGAAAACTAAATACATGAAAATATCATTTTTATTACTGTGTTCATTCCTAATTTCTTCATTACACAGTATCGCCCAAAACACCAAAAAATTCGACCCTACCAACGCTCGTGATGGAGAAAATATTGAATATTGTCACCAACATGTTAAAATGGCTAAACTTAGAAAGAATCAGGACTTCATAGAAATGAATAAGCCGGGTGAAATAGAGTTTCAGCAAAGGCTAAAAGAACCTATTCAAAAAGGTACGATTTATAAAATTCCAGTTGTTTTTCATGTCTTACACAGCGAAGGTTTAGAAAATATTTCAGATGAACAAATTTATGATGCGATGTCCATTTTGAACAGGGACTACAGAAAGCAAAATGCAGACACTGCGAATGTGCATCCAGACTTTATCGATTTCCCTTCCGATGCTGAAATTGAATTTGTTCTTGCAACAAAAGCCCCTAATGGAAACTGTTTTAAAGGAATCACGAGAACGAATTCTCCAATGAGCTATCAAGGAGATGACGGAGGAAGTCAGGTCGGTGCAATAATTCAAGGAAACGATGTTTATAATCAATCTTGGGCAGGAAATAAATATCTAAATATTTTTGTTTGTGGTGAAATTGGAGGAGCGGCAGGTTATACTTACAATCCTGGTACTTGGAATGCCAACAGCATGACTAACGGTATTTGGGTCCTACACAATTATGTGGGTTCAATCGGAACGGGTAGCATAGGGGCGAGTCGTACATTAACCCATGAAGCTGGACACTGGTTGAATTTGTCTCATCCTTGGGGTGGTACTAACAATCCTAATTTACCGAGTAATTGTAATTCTGATGATGATGTTCAGGACACTCCCGAATGTATCGGTGTAACCTCTTGTAATGTGAATTCTAACTCTTGTAATGGAGATAATGCTTATTGGGGTTTTGATATACGCGATAATGTCGAAAATTACATGGATTACTCTTATTGTTCTAAAATGTTTACGGCTGGTCAAGTTGCAAGAATGAGGGCGGCTCTTCAAGTTTCAAGTACGGGTAGATCTAACTTGTGGAAAACAAGTAATTTAAATGCTACGGGAGCGACAGGAGTATTGGTTTTGTGTGAAGCAGAATTTGATGCGGATAGGACTACTATCTGTGCTGGAAATGAAGTTTTATTTACAGATGACTCCTTTAATGCCGTTTCGAGTTGGCTTTGGACCATAACACCATCCACAGGCTGGTCTTATACCAATGGGACGGATGCCAATTCTCAAAACCCAAGCATCATGTTTAATAATGAAGGCTTATATACAATTAAGTTAAATTCCTCTGATGGTGCTTCATC
>Ga0209251_1000267_pt1 | contig 47542 bp, 38 predicted proteins | sample SaaInlV_100m_DNA_6_FD_184665 | JGI IMG/M metagenome (GOLD analysis project Ga0209251, IMG submission 184665) | Marine microbial communities from expanding oxygen minimum zones in the Saanich Inlet - Saanich Inlet SI073_LV_10m_DNA (SPAdes) (version 2) | ecosystem: Environmental > Aquatic > Marine...
CGCGGTTCGGCATTCACGCCCGCGATTCTGTTCGCCGGTGTCGGCTTCTTGCTCGGCAACGAAGTCCTCGACGTGATTGCTGCCGACATCGATGTCGGTCACATCCGACTTCTGGCAGAGGTGACCCTGGCGCTGGTGTTGTTCAGCGATGCCTCGTCGCTCGACGCCCGGAAACTCTCTCATGAAGTCGGCATCCCCGCTCGGTTACTCGGCATCGGCCTCCCGCTCACGATCATCCTCGGAGCCGGTGTCGCACTTTGGTTGTTCCCGGACCTTCTGTTCTTCGAGGCAATCGTGCTTGCGGTGTTACTCGCACCGACCGACGCTGCCCTCGGCCAAACGGTTGTCTCGGACACCAGACTCCCCTCCAGCGTCCGCCAGGGTCTCAACGTCGAAAGCGGCTTGAACGATGGCGTATGCGTGCCGCTGCTCTTCGCCGCGGTCGCATTTGCAGAACTCGAGGAGGCCCCAACATTCGGAGGAGAGATCATCATCGACCTCGTCAAGGAAGTCGGCATCGCCGTCGCGGCGGGCATCGCCGTCGCGCTCGTCGTCGGATTCTTGGTGACCGAGTCGAAGCAGCGCGGATGGCTCGACGAAGCCTGGGTACAGGTCGTGCCACTCGCCGCAGCCGCGATCGCCTACACCGCAACCGACGAACTCGGCGGCAGCGGATTTATCGCAGCATTCATGGCCGGCCTGCTGTACGGCCGACGGATCGGACCGACGGATGCACATACCTCATCACGGTTGATGGAGGAAATTGGGGGCGTCTTGAGCGCGGTCACATTCTTCGTGTTCGGGGCAATCCTCATTGGCAACGGCGTCACGGATCTTGACCTCGCCACCGTCATCTATGCAGTACTGAGTCTCACCGCAGTACGGATGGTGCCTGTTGCACTCTCGCTCATCGGATCAGGCGCAGATCGGCCAACCATGGCCTTCACGGGATGGTTCGGACCGCGCGGGCTCGCGACCATCGTGTTCATGCTCACAATTATCGAGGAATCGAACCTCGCAGGCACCGACCGCATCGTTCAGGTCGCAACGATCACCGTGTTGCTCAGCATCGTTGCGCACGGCGCGAGTGCTCCGTGGCTCACAGAGCGCTACGTCCGCCGAATGCCCAGCAGCGACGCATCGTCGGAGTCCGACTCACAGAACGACCACGCCCCTGTCATCCGGCCGCGTCGGAGCCTGTGGGTACAACATCCGCAGAAGCAGCGCTGACCGGCAGCGCCTCGGGGAACTCACGGGCCAACTGACGGCGCAGCGCCTCAAGCCCAGCGACGAACAGCGCAATGAAGAACAGTCCTCGCACCCACGACTGCAACGGCTCGCCAGGCGCAAGGTAGAGCACCGCCAAGAGGACCACCGCTGCCGCTGACCAAGCGACAACGGGTCGGGCCAGGAGTACCGGCACCAGCATCTCGCGTAGCCGCCGCGCAATCTTGGATGGCCCCGCAAGCGCGGCATACCCAACGATCAGTGCGCCAAACGCCAACGCCGCCATGGCCATCCCACGGAGCAGCGCTGTTCCAGTGATCGTGGCCGCACGGGCCGCGCCCTGTGCGCCTGGGGTCTCCCCCACCGCACCTTCGACGGCCCCAACGGCAAGCCGAAGACCCACCAGCATCAGCACACTGCCGATAACAAGAGCCAAGCCGATCTCGCGAATCGCCACACGTCGTCGCTGCCCTGCGAGATACACCGCTGCGGCATAGAGCGCAACGACCACAACGAACAGAACAACATTCAGGGTCTCAATCAGACGCACGGCATCCTGCGCTGCGCCGAGCTCATCAGATTCGACGATCGTGACCATGCCAACGTCTTCAGGCAGCTTGTCGAGGACGTCCAAAGACAGCCCGAACTCTTTGCCAACCTGCTTGACCAGCTCACCAAGGTCCAAGGTGACAATACCGTCGGCGGTGGAAATGGCAGGCCCGGTGTCATCTCGGAGGATACGAACCAATGTCGCGTGCGCCGTTTCGTTCACGTCGGCCCACGACCCACGAACGAGGTCGGTATTGAGCAGTCGATCCACTCCGCCAGTGGCGGGCTCACGCAAGGCAGCCGCCAAGAGGCCACCCAACCCATCGAGATCTTCGGGCAAGCGGGCGCTGAGTTCCTCGGCGACATCGACGGACTCGTAGAGCTCATCCACCAGATAGGCGGCCAACAGGCCGCGCACCTCGTCATCGGCGATGAGTTCATCGGCCACTTCCACCCACTGATCGGTGTCGAGCAACTGCCGCTCGACCCAGACGTTGAGCCCGGACACGACTCCCAGCACCGTGGCGACCACGATCAGTGCGTGAATGACCCAACCGGGTGCGCGACGGCCCGACGTCGCCGCATCATCTGTCGCGGGGTTCTGGGTATCGCTACTCGCGTCAATCTCGTGATCGTGTTCTTCCTGAAGCTCCATCTGCTGGAGGCTAGTTGCTGGCGTGTTGCTCGTCGCCAGTCTCCCCGGTCGCAGGCGGCTCGTATTGGCTGATCCGGCGGGTGATCCGAATGGCCATGGCAAGAACCGGCGCCGAGAGCGTCGCCCCCAGCAACCCGGCCAACGATGCCCCGATCAGGGTCGAGATGATGTTCGCAATGGGATGGATGGCGAGTCGGTCGCTCGTGAGCTTCGTCGTCACCACGGTCTGCACCAGGTTCTGCACAATCAGGATGACCACGAGCAAGATGAGCGCTTCGGTCACGCCGGCGGACCCGAGCGCGACAAGGCAGGCAAAGACCGCCGAGAAAATCGCTCCGAGGTACGGGATGTACGAGGTCACGAACGTGACGAGCGCAACGGTGAACGCCAACGGGACCCCGAGAGCGACCATCGTCGCACCGATAATGACCGCAGTGGTGAGACTGGACACCGTGAGCGCCGCGAAGCCCTGTCGGATCACCGCGGTCGCGTCCCCGACGACCGTGATTCCCAGGTCCGGCGGTACTCCGAGGTGGCTCCCGACCCAATCTCGGAGTCGCACCCAGTCAACGAGGACGTAGTAGAGCAGGAACAGACACAGGAAGCTGCCGACCAGGAACGACACGACGCCAGAGAACGCCGTCGTAAACCAGCCGGCCAAACCAGGAATCAGGTCGACGCCAAACTGCTTGCCCTGATCGAGCCAGTCGCCGGCCGCGCCTCCATCGACATCGAGGTCTTCCAGCCAATGATCGACACTTTCGAGACCGGCGGTGAGCTGGCGGCTGATCTCGTCGCCTTGGTCGATGATGCCGTTGACGGCAATCACCGCCGCCCCGACGATGACAACGACGATGGCGACGAGCACCAGCAGAGCTCCAACGCCGCGGGGCACCTTGCGTCGCTCCAACATGTCAACAAGCGGCGAGGCGAGCATTCCGATCACGACGGCGATCACGAGCGGTACGACCAGCCCCGACACTGCCGCGAGGGCCGAGTAGCTGATCGCGGCGACTGCGGCGATGCCGATGATGAACCAGCTGGCTCGTCCCCAGCGGGTGAGGAGCGAAGTCATCGGCCCTGATTGCCGAAACGCGGGATCTTTCATTGGGGTCCGCGCTGCAGTCGGGTCGGATTCACCATCGGCGTACCGTACAGCGGCGCGCCTTCCAGGTCGGCGCCGACTGGCATTGGGAAGATCGACGTGAGGGTGCTGTAAGTGCGCCCAGTTGCGCCGAACCGTTGGCGCCCGCAAGGAGCAGTACATGTCCACAAAATTCCGGGGCGTCGTCAACGAAGACATCCGCGATTCGGTCCCCGATTGGGGTCCGTACGAGCAACCCAAGCCTCCCGCCGGCGCACCCAACGTGTTGTACGTCGTGTGGGACGACGTCGGCTTTTCTGCGTTCAACTCGTTTGGCGGACCGGTGGAGACCCCCACGATGGACCGTATTGCAGAACGTGGGCTCCGCTACACCCAGTTCCACACCACCGCGCTGTGCTCACCATCGCGGGCCGCGATGCTCACCGGCCGGAACCACACCACCGTCGGCATGGCCTGCATCGGCGAGGCCACAACGGGGTTCCCGAATTCCAACGGTCACATCCCGTTCGAAACGGCGACCATTTCTGAGGTGCTCGTCGACCAGGGGTACAACACCTACATGCTGGGCAAGTGGCACCTGTGCCCCGAAGACGAAATGAACCTGGCGTCGACAAAGCGCAACTGGCCACTGGGCCGCGGGTTCGAACGGTTCTACGGATTCCTCGGCGGCGAAACGAGCCAATGGAATCCAGATCTCATCTACGACAACCACCCGGTGGAACAGCCAGCGCAGCCTGAAGACGGATACCACTTCAGCGCCGACATCGCTGACAAGGCGATCGAGTTCATCTCCGATGCGAAGCAGATCGCTCCGGACAAGCCGTTCTTCATGTACTACTGCCCTGGCGTGGCACACGCCCCACACCACGTCGCCCCCGAGTGGGCCGATCGGTACAAAGGTCAGTTCGATCAAGGATACGAAGCGGTGCGCGAGGAGACGATTGCGCGTCAGAAGGAAATGGGCATCGTTCCGCCCGACACCGATCTGTCTCCGATCAACCCACTCATCGATGCCACGAACCCCGACGGCAAGTCCTGGTCTGAGCTGGACGTGGTTCGCCCGTGGGACACGTTGGATGACGACGAAAAGCGGCTGTTCACCCGGATGGGCGAGGTCTACGCCGGCATGGTGACCCATACCGACTACGAACTCGGTCGCGTCATCGACTTTCTCGAGCAGTGCGGTGAGCTCGACAACACGATCATCGTCGTCATTTCAGACAACGGCGCCAGCGGCGAGGGCGGACCGAACGGATCGGTCAACGAAAACAAGTTCTTCAACGGTGTTCCGGACACGATGGAGGAGAACCTCAAGTACCTCGACGTGCTCGGCGGCCCAGAGACCTACAACCATTACGCCACGGGCTGGGCAATGGCCTTCAACACCCCGCACAAAATGTGGAAGCGATACGCCGGGAACGGCGGCATCTGTGATCCGTTCATCATCAGCTGGCCCGACGGCATTGCGGCCCAGGGCGAGATTCGCGATCAGTATTGCCACGTCACCGATGTGACACCGACGGTCTACGAGATGCTCGGCCTCGAACTTCCCACTGAAGTCAAGGGATACACCCAGTGGGATCTCGAAGGCACCAGCATCAGCTACAGCTTCGATGATGCCGATGCCGAGACCCGAAAGGACACCCAGTTCTACTCGATGCTTGGCAGCCGCGACCTCTACCACAAGGGTTGGAAGGCCAACACCGTCCATCCCACAATCGCCGACTGGAGCAATTTCAGCGCCGACGAATGGGCGCTGTACCACGTTGACGAAGACCGCAGCGAGACCCACAATCTGGCCGCGACACACCCGGAAAAGCTCGAACAGCTGAAAGCGTTGTGGTATCACGAAGCAGGCAAGTACCAGGGCTTTCCGCTCGAGGACCGCGGGCCCGTCGAGGTGCTCACGACTCCCCGGCCACAATTGGCGCCGCCGCGCGACCGCTACGTCTACAGACCGAACACCGCCGAGGTCCCCGAGGGCGCCGCGGCCAACGTCCGAAATCGGTCGTACAAGATTGCCGCCGAGGTCATCGTCGATACCGGCGACGCCCAAGGCGTCCTGTTCTCCCACGGTGGCCGATTCGGTGGCCATGCACTCTTCGTCAAGGACTCACGACTGCACTACGTCTACAACTGGCTCGGAGAGCTCGAGCAAGAGATCGTCTCGGACGTCGACATCCCGACAGGCAACGTCATCCTCGGCATGTCGTTCGACAAGGAAGGCAACGACGAGCAACGGAGCGCAACCGGAACTGCCACGCTGTTCATCAACGATGAGCAGGTCGGACAGCAATCCATCAAGACGCAGCCGGGCAAGTTCATGCTGGCAGGCGAAGGTCTCAATGTCGGCAAGGACCCAGGTGGCCCAGTCAGCACGACCGCCTACACGGCGCCGTTCGCATTCACGGGCGGAGCCATTCGCGAAGTGATCATCGACGTCAGCGGACAGGCCTACGTCGACCTGGAACTCGAAGCGATCGGGATGATGAGCCGCGACTGAGTCGCAGCCGACTGGGGATCGCGTTCTGCGATCAAGCCCCCGGGGGCAAACGGTCAAACACGGAAGACACAGGCGCCTCCCGAGGCGCCTCCCAGGGCCGCGCGGCGTCTGGATCTGCTGCGGCGTGCAGCCAGCCCTTCAGGATGCCGTGAATTGATTCGGCACCGACGATCGGTCCGTCGGGCAGCGCGAACGAACGCGGCGCCAGCAGGAACGGCTCCGCCTGCTTGCCGCCAAGCCCTCCGTGGAAGCCGATGAGTTCCTCGAAGGCTGCACCCTCGTCAGCTTCTGCATCGAAGAAACTGTTGACGAGAAGATCCGGGCAGTTCGCAAACGAATCGGTCCGTCGAACGTGGTCGGCGGCGTTCGGGCCGAATGGGACGAGCGGATCGGCCCCTTCGATTCGTCCGTCATCGAGGTAGTGCACACCGTGACGCCCGATGACGATCGAACCAACGGTCTCGGAGCGCACGAGGACGAATCCGATCCCTGGATGGGCCGCCAAACTCCGAATCAGCCCGGGATGGCGCTCCGCCACCGTCTCGATCGTTGCCCGTCCGTCGATGTGGGGAAACGAAATCAGGCCGAGGTTGCCCGACGCCAAAACGACGACATCAGACGCCTCAGTGGGTGTCGTGTCGTTCCGACTCGCCGGGCCGAGCACGACCTCTCCGTCAGTCGTCCGACGGCGCATGATGACGCGTACGAGTCCGGAGAGCCGGCTGTCCTCACGTTGAATCGTGTCGCTGAAGACGCCGTTGACGTTGCCCCAGCCCTCATCCGAAAGTGCCGGGCTCTGCACGTCCTGGCCCTGTTCGACAAGCGAGGCGACGAGGTCGGGCAAGGTCGTTCCGTACCGCTGAAGGAACGTCGCCCCCTGAGTCTGACCATGATCCGACAAGACCACGACGTGGTAAGGACGGGGTGCTTCCGCAATGACCTGTTCGATTCGAGCAAGTTGCTGATCGAGGCGGAACAGCGTCTCCAGGGCATCGTGAGCTGCGATGCCCGAGTGATGTGCGACCTCGTCGTAGCCCACGAAATCCACGTACGCCGAGGGCACGCCACGGTAGATGTCGCTCAGCAGCGTGGACACCGTGATGTCGCGCAACATCACCGTCGTCGCCGCGCGCAGCACGGGGTAGATGCCGCCTCGCTTGAGTCTCGGTTCCGTCTCTCGTCGGCGCGCTCGCCACGACGCGGCGATCTCACGTGCGACATCGGCGACACTGAGGACAATGAGACGAGTGAGCGCGTAGGGGCTCGACACGAAGTAGGTGAAGCCCTTGCCCGACGCTCGACCGCGATCGGTGACCGTGCTGAAGGTCAGCATCGAGTCGGGGCTGTCTCCGGAGAACACATTCGACCGCGACACACCACCGTCGGCGAGCAGGCCGTGACCGTCCGAACGTCCACGCTCGATCTCGGCCGCGTCCTTCGGTCGATTCGATGTGAAAACCTTGCCCGTCTCTTTATCGAACCAGCGGAATGCCGGCATATCACTGTTGTCGCCATGCAGAATTCCGGCCTGGCTGGCCCCGGTCTGCGATGACAGATCACATTCCCATCCGGTGATTCGGTGCGTGCCAGACCTGATCCATGTCGCAAGCGTCGGTAAGTAACCGTCACTCAACGCACGCCGCAGCACCGATTCGGACAGACCATCGATTTGGATGAAGAGCACGCCAGGCACTTCGGTGACCTCGGGTTCTCCGAGCCGACGCACCATGCGGCGAATCGTGCGTCGCATCCACACCGCATCATCGTCGAGGGCGAGCAACTGGCCGGCAATTGCCGTCATCGCCGTCATCGCCAATGACGCCGCGACTGCCGTACCGAGATCCGACACGACAAAACCTGGGACGATGTCGGACGCGAGCATCAGAATCAGCCCGTTGGCCACCAATCCGAGCAGGCCTGCGGTCCAGAGGATCGCACCAGCGAGGTACCGCGCGACGAGCGGCCAGATCACAGCGTTGACCGCAGCGAGAACAACGACGGCGCCGATCGCCGCCTTCCAACCTTCGACCGTCAGTCCCGGAAGGACCCAGGTCACCAGATACAGGCTGAGCGCGTTGACGATGAAGACGCCAATCAGGCGACCGATGTGGTTCCGGAGATGATCGACCGGAGCTCGATCGTTGTGGGGCAATCGATGGCGCACACAGCCGAGCGTAGGCCAGCGGCGATGCAGACGAAGTTTCAACTGGTTTTTCCACCCGCGACCCGTCTCGCCTGGCCATGAGTACAATTTGTTGTGAAGAAGTACTCCGATCAGAAAGAAAAACTATGAAGGTAAAAATTCCACTCGGCCTCCTGCTCCTCCTCGCATCTGCGATGGGCTACCTCATGGGCACCGAGGCTGGCCGCGAGCAGCGCGACAATCTCATCCGCATCATCCGTCGTCAGAACGACGTGATTGAAGCCGAAGCAGCGACCGAAGAGGTCGCCGAGTCGGCCGATGACGCCGCAGTCGACGCTTCTGCAACCGCTGACTGACCGACTGCTGCTGCGGAGCGCTTCTGCGCTTCGCAGCGGTCACGGTGCCGGTGCGAGACTGCCGGCACCACACGAAGGGACCCTGATATGCGCAGACTCTCGCCGTCAGAAGCAGCGGGCATCATCAATCCAGTCGATTCGCTCTCAGTTCCTCTGGGCCCGGGAGTGCCCGGCGAGTTCATGCACGCACTCGACACTCGAGAAGACTTTGAGAACTTCGAGATCAACGGCGCGCTGCTCCCTGACCTTTTCGGCGTGTTCACGAAACCCGGCGTTTCGTACCGCTCCGGTTTCTACGGCCCCGCCGAGCGTTTCCTGATCAGCGCTGGCGTCGACGTGCAGTTCGTGCCCTCGGACTTTCGCGGCTTTATCAGCATGCTCGAAAGTGTGAAGTCGCGTGTCGTCGCAACCATGGCCTCGCCGCCCGACTCAGACGGCTGGATGAGCCTGTCGCTGCATGCCGGTGCACACGTTGCCGAACTGCAGCGGGCCGCTGCTGACCCCGACCGCATCTGCTTGGTCGAGACCAGTCCGCAGTTCCCGAGAACCTTCGGAATCGAACCCGAGCACCGGCACGCCCTCCACATCGACGATGTCGACATCGTGGTGGAGGGCAACTACACACCGATCAACCTCGCCGATGCCCCGACCACCGAGGTTGAAGAAGCCATCGCTGCGTTCGCGATTCCCTTCATCCCCGACGGAGCGACCCTGCAAACCGGCATCGGTGGTATCCCCAACACCATTGCGACCGCACTCGCCGAAGGACCGGGCTCTGGATACGGCATTCATTCCGAGATGTTCACGAGCGGCTTGATGCGCCTCTGCCAAGCCGGCAAGGTCGCCAACGATCACAAAGGCATCTATGACGGCTATTCGGTGACAACGTTCGCCGCCGGCATCCCCGAGCTCTACGAATGGCTCGACGGCAATCAGGACGTCCGGTTTCTGCCGGTCGAAATCATCAACTCCCCCGAGGTGATCAGCCGCAACCGGCAGATGATCACCATCAACGGAGCCATGGCCGTTGATCTGTCAGGTCAGATCACGGCCGACACCATCGACGGCAGACAATTCTCCGGCATCGGAGGCCATGAAGACTTCGTCGCCGGCGCCGCGCTCGAACTGAGCGATCGATCTTTGGTCTGCCTCCCGTCAACCACATCGGTGGACGGTCAGATGGTGTCGCGGATCACGCCCAAGCTGTCGGCAGGTTCGATCGTGACCACGCCGCGACACATGGTCGACGTGGTCATCACCGAATACGGTGTCGCTGAGCTGCGCGGCCTCACCGTGCGCGAGCGGGCGCGGGCGCTCGCCACCATCGGACATCCTGAGTTTCGCGATGAACTCCTCGCCGTTGCCGAGGTCTGGCCGACCTGATTCGCGACGCTGGTCCGGATCACTCGTCCAGATCAGCACCTCCGACAAGCCCTTTGGTAGCGTCTGGGTCTTCATGGCCGACGATCACGCGAAACCAACGTCCGCCACGACGGCTGGCACGACCACACTCGATGACGTCACTCCTGATTCGCGACGCACCACGATCCGCCGCGTGGTCTTTCGCATCGTCCTGGTCGCTGCGGTGCTCGGACTCTCAACCTGGGTCCTGTTCAACGTCTTCGACGACCTCGACTGGAACGAGGTCCGCCGGTCGATCGCCGAACTGTCCGATGCCGAAGCACTCTCGCTCACCTTCGGCTGGATGGTCTGGGTCGTCACCCAAGGCGCCCTCACCGCGTCGCTCGTCGACAAGCTGGCCGTTCGGCGCGGCGTGCTCGCCAGCCTCGGGCCCACCGCTGTTTCATCCGTTATTCCTGGGCCAAGCGACTTGCCGGTCCGGTTCCGGATGTATCAGTCCTGGGGCGTCTCCTCGTCGGAAGCGACCACCGCTGTCGTCGGGAGCGGTGTGTTCTCGATCGGGGCAAACCTCATCTTGCCGTCCATCGCCGGCGTGCTCATCATGCTCGCCGATGTTCCACTGTCAGGCTTCTTTTCGGTCATCGTCACCGCGTCCGTGGCACTCGCCATCATCGTTGCGGCCGCAGGATTCACGCTCGGATCACAACGGCGCACACAGGCTGCCGGTCGCTGGCTCGACCGCCCAGCACGTGCGGTCATGGGCCGGCTCCGCAAGTCATTGCCCGAAGAAAACCTCGGAGACGTCCTCGTGCAGAAACGCGCCGAGGCATTCGACCATTTGTCCGGCAAGTGGTTGAAGTGCTCTGTTGCCACTGTCGCCACGACAGCGGCGAAGTGCTCGCTCCTGGTACTGACCTTGCGGTTCGTCGGGATTCCGGAAGATGCGCTCGGCTGGCTGGCAATTGCTGCCGCGTATGGGTTGGTGGCCGGAATGACGGCAATCCCGATTACCCCCGGCAGCGCCGGGGTGGCCGAACTCGGCTTCGTCGGGTTGTTGACCGCTGCAGCGGATGGCGACTGGGTCAATCAGATCACTGCGGGCGTCTTGCTCTACCGACTGATGACCTGGCTGGTGTTGATTCCTGTCGGTATGGGAGCACTCGGGGTGTGGCGGTACGGCGTCCGGGCAGCTGAGCGTCGCGCTGCGGCGGCCACCGCCGGCTGATGGCGACTCTCGCATTGACCAGCACGGTGCTCCGCGAGCTCGGCGAGACAGATTGCGAGACACTCGGAAACGGTTGGCTCGCCCAACCGGTGAATGCCCTGAGCAGCCTGGCGTACTCGCTGATCGGCATCGCCATCGTGTTGTCCGTGCTGCGTTCGGACCGACCACGAGGTGGCCCAATCGTCTACGCCGGATGTCTCGTCGCCGTCGGACTCGGCAGCGTCGCATTCCACGGTCCGCAACTGAGTGGTTCCCAGCTGATGCATGACCTGCCGATTCTGCTCACCGTGCTCTTCATGATCAACCACGACCTTGTCATCCTCCGGCCTCATGCAGGTCAAGAGCTTGCCAAGTTCGCTGGCTTGACCCTCGCTGCGGTGCTGCTCGCCGTGACTATTCCTGTCGTTGTCGCCCCGTTGAGCATCGTGGTTGCGGGCGCCGTTGTCGTCGCTGAAATCGTCATCTATCGTCGCCGCCTTCGGCCGATCGCCGCCCCTCATCGTCGCCGGGGTTGGGTGGCAATCGCCGCCTTTGCGGTCGTGGGTGGTGCGTCATGGGTGCTCGGCCGATCAAACAGCCCGTTGTGCGAGCCGGACGCGTGGTACCAACTACATGGGCTATGGCACATGCTGTCCGCCGTTGTCTTTGGGCTCTGGTACTGGTGGGCGATTGCCGATGTTCGAGACTGACCATCGTGAGTGAGACCGAACGCCGCGGGTCGACGAAGGACCGCTTCATCGAAAAGGTTTTCGCGTTCCTGACGAGATCGCTGTACCGGGAGGTCGATGTGTACGCCCCGGTTCCGATCCCCAGCGGAAGCCCGCAGTTGAACGTCGCCAACCATTTCGGTGGGGTCTCCGATGCGCTCCTCTTACTCGGGGTTCTCCCCGATCGGCCGGGGATCGTCGCCCGAGACGTCATTTGGAACGTTCCCGTCGTTGGACGCCTGATGAACTGGATCGGGGCGATTCCGGTTCACAAGCCCGAGGATCACAACTCGCCAACGAGCAACGACGAGATGTTCGCATCGTGCTACGGCGCCCTCGACAACGCCGGGAACATCTTGATCTTTCCTGAGGGCGTCACGCGCAACGAGCCCTCGATCGCCACGGTGAAGACCGGCGCCGCGCGAATCGCGATCGGCGCACGGGCACATGGCGTCGCGGGCATTCAGATCGTTCCGCTCGGCATCCACTACGAAGACAAGGCCGCGCTGCGCAGCCGGGTCTTCATCAACGTCGGGGTGCCGCTCGACCTCGATGAGCTGGTCGCCGAGCAGACGCCGGCCGCCACCGAGGTCACCGCATCGAACCGAGCCGCCGTCGACGCCCTCACCGATGACATCGACGTCGCACTGCGGCGCGCTGCCCCCGACTTCAAGGACTGGAGCGAGGCAGGTCGGCTGGCGACGGGAGCATCGATCGCCTTGCGAGGCCAGCTGGATGACCCTGCGAGCGAGGTGCCGTTCGGCTTGCGGAACCGACTGGCGAACACTCTGGCCGATCTCCCCGACAAGCAACGGGCCAAGATCTGTGCGTCGGTGCAGGACTACCAAAGCGACCTGGACGCGATCGGGACGACCGACGCTGTACTGCACGCCCATCTGCGCACCGGAGGCTTTCTCCGAACGCTTGTGTGGCAACTCATCATCGGTATCTGCCTGCTCCCATTCGTGGCAGTCGGCATCGCGGTGAACGTCATCCCCTTCCTGCTGGTCAAGGCAGTTGGCCGCCTCCGTGTTGCTCCGTCCATGCATTCGACGATCAAACCCGTCGTCGCCGCGCTGGCATTCGGCATCACCTGGGGGATCGTCATCTGGCGCGCCATCGCAGCGTTCGGATGGGCGGCTGGGGGCGTGGCGTTCATCTTGCTGCCGGTGTATCTCGCGGCCGTCGTGCTGTTCGTCGAGCGATTCACGCTGATGTTGCGCGCCTACCGACGCTGGCGCGCTCCTGGCGACCCTCAGACCTTCAGTGAACAGATCGCCGAGCGCCGCACGGCTGTTGTTGAGGCGGTCCTGGGATCATGAGCGGCATCATTGTCCTGCTCGTCGTCGGAGCACCGCTGCTCGCGCTCTGGGCATACGCCCTGGGTGAAGTGATCCGACGCACTGACCTCACCGGTGCTCGAAAGCTTGCGTGGCTGCTCGCACTCATCCTCGTACCGGTACTCGGGCTCGCTGTGTACGTCGTTGCGCGCCCGACTCGAGCGCTGTACACGGAACAGCCAACCACCGAATTCTCCGCCGCCGAGCACATCGTTCGCGCCGCTGAGCGGCGTCAACGCGGCGAGTTGACCGACGACGAATACCTTGTCGAGATCACCACCATTGCGACGTTCACGTAGCTTGCCGTCTGGCGCCGAGGCATTCCGCGACGATCGCATCATCGAGATAGTTTTCTTGCCCAAAATCAGCAGCACCACTGGACGTGACCTGGCCATCGATTGCTAGATTCTGCTTTCCGCGAGACCTCGCGGGGTTGGGTGAAATTCCCTATCGGCGGTGAGAGCCCGCGACTCCTGAACTGAACCGGCGATCCGAAAACGCCGGAGTGTGACGGACTGATCCTGTTGTATCCAGGAGCCGACGGTCACAGTCCAGATGACAGCGAGGGAAACGGGTGCCTCTGCTTGCGCGGACAGGCCAGCGGGGCTGCTGCAGCCCAGGGTCTGTCTGCTCCGACGGAGACTCCGGTATCCCCCAAGTTGCTCAGCTGCAATCACAGTTGAGTCTGATGGGAAACGAGGAGACGATGTTCACAGGAATTGTGGAAGAGCTCGGTGAGGTCATCACCCGCAGTGATGACCACGTCGTAGTTCGCGCTACGACGGTGTTGGCCGATACCAAGATTGGCGACTCGATCGCCGTCAACGGCTGCTGCCTGACCGTTGTCGACTTCGACCTCGACGCTGGTTGGTGGCGGGCCGACGTGACTCTGGAAACCTTCAATCGGACAAGCCTCGGTGAGCTCGGGCCAGGCAGCCCGGTGAATCTCGAGCGACCGGTTCGTCTCATGGATCGTCTCGGCGGACACCTGGTGCAGGGCCATGTCGATGCAGTTGGACACATCGTCGAACCCGCTCCCGACCTTCGCATTCGCATGGACCCGGAGATGACGCGCTATGTCGTCGAAAAGGGATCTGTCACCGTGGACGGCATCAGCTTGACCGTCGTCGATGCCCTCGATGACGGCTTCACCGTCGCCATCATTCCGCACACTGAAGCGGTGACCACGCTGTCGTCCAAGCGACAGGGGGCTGCAGTAAACATCGAAGTCGACATCACGGCCAAATACGTCGAAAAGCTGATCAGCTGGACAGGCTCCGATGCGAAGGCCAGCGAGGTGACCTCATGACCATGAGCACCGGGCTTCCCGAATCAGACGGTCGCGCCAGTTCGACATTTGAGATGAATGGCGGTCACGAGGACCGGGGCTTCGCCCGTATCGGCGAGGCCATCGAGGCAATCGGTCGGGGCGAAATCGTGATCGTCGTCGATGACGAAGACCGAGAGAACGAAGGCGACCTGATCATGGCCGCGGAGAAGGTCACGACCGAAGATGTGGTGTTCTTCCTCCACCACACGTCCGGCTTCCTCTGCACCGCCATCACAACGGAACGCGCGCGCACGTTACGTCTCGACCCCATGGTCGCGGACAACACCGAGAGCATGAACACCGCCTTTCTGGTGAGTGTTGATCATCGGGTCGGAACCTCAACCGGGATCAGCGCCAGTGATCGGGCGTCCACCATCAGAGCACTCGCCGACGTCGAGACGGCGCCGTCTGATCTCGCCCGTCCTGGCCACGTTCTCCCGCTCGAGGCACGGGCGGGTGGAGTTCTGAAGCGGTCGGGCCACACCGAGGCAACCGTCGACCTGGCACGGCTCGCGGGGCTCGAACCTGCGGGACTGCTCTGCGAGATCGTCACCGGTGACAAGTCAGAGATGGCCAGAGTCGACGAACTTCGTGCTTTCGCCGACGAACACGGTCTGCTCATGATCACCATTGCCGATCTTGTTCGACATCGACGCCAGACCGAGAAGCTCGTGCATCGAGTGTCGACCGCCAAGATCCCAACACAGTGGGGGACCTTCGAGTGTCACGCGTTCCGGTCCGAGCTCGACGGGATCGAGCACCTTGCGTTCACAATGGGCGACCTCCACGAAGACGACGGCACCCCAGTGCTCGTCCGAGTGCACAGCGAGTGCCTGACCGGCGATATTTTCGGTTCCCGGCGCTGCGACTGCGGCCCCCAACTCGATGAAGCCATGCGTCTTGTCGCCGAAGCCGGACGCGGCGCGGTGGTCTACCTCCGCGGCCACGAGGGCCGCGGTATCGGCATCGGGCACAAGTTGCGGGCGTACGCATTGCAGGAACGAGGACGCGACACCGTTGACGCAAATCTCGAGCTGGGCTTGCCCGTCGACTCTCGCGAGTACGGAGTCGGCGCCCAGATTCTGGTCGACCTGGGTGTCACAAAGATGAAGGTACTGACCAACAACCCGAGCAAATACGGCGGGCTGGCTGGCTTTGGTCTCGAAATTGTGGAACGGGTGCCGATCCTGCCGACTCCGACAGATGAGAACCTCGGATACCTCCGCACGAAACGCGAACGAATGGGGCACCTCCTCGGTGACCTCGGCGACCCGCAGCCCGATGTCGTGTCGACAGAGCAGGGTTGAGCAGTGGCAAGCGGAACTGACCGGGCGACGTTGCCCGCGCTCGATGCTGGCCACCTCCACGTCGCCATCATCGCAACGCGGTGGAACGAGCGGATTGTCCAACGGCTCATCGATGGCGCCGAGCGCGCGCTGCTGGCGACGGGGGCGACCTACCGCCTCGTCACGGTGCCCGGCGCATTCGAATTGCCCTTTGCTGCCCAGTCGGTGATCTCGTCCGGAACCGTCGACGCCCTGGTCGTGCTCGGAGCGGTGATCCGCGGCGAGACCACCCACTATGAACTGGTCTCCGAAGGCTGTGCCACGGGAATCATGCAGGTACAGATCTCCACGGGCATTCCGATCGGCATGGGTGTCCTCACGGTCGAAGACGACGCCCAGGCGCTGGCCCGCAGCGAGCCGGCCGGCGGACACAACGTCGGCGAAGAGGCCACCAGTGCGGCGATCGAGATGGCCTTGCTCGCAGCCGAAGAAGCGGCCCGGGGTTCGGCCAGCGATGTCGGGAGCACCGCAAGCTGACATTCGAGTCCGCTCATCGCTGACCGGCTGCTTCAGGGCGAAACAGGTGAGCGACCATGTTGCCGTCGCGCCGCGCTCTCACCCAGCCGATAGATCCGAAATCTCCGTTTGATCATCCGCAAGCGCCTTCTTCAAGAGCGTCACAAACTCGACAGCGTGCGGGTTCGGAGCGGTCCGAATCGGGAAGTACGCATTGATCCGGCCTGCATGGCGAATGGTGATGTCAGGCACGCGGACCAACGTTCCCGCGTCGAGTCGCGACCGAACCGAGCGCTCCCAACCCAGCGCGATGCCTCCGTCGCGCTCGGCGACATCAAGGCACACTTGGTACGAGGTGAACACCACGGACTTGACACGGCCTGGCTCGCCGACCACGGCGGACGCCAGAACGTCCTGCCACGTCGTCCAGCCCGGATCGACGTAGTCGACATGCAGCAGCGGCAGCACGGCAAGGTCAGCCGTCGTGACCGGTGTTGGGAGCTTTGCTGCAAATGACGGCGAGCAGACAGGGAACACTGCTTCCTCAGCGATGAACTCGACAGCGAACAAACTTGATTCACTGGGGCCGTATCCCAGAGCGAGGTCGAAGTCCTCGTCTGTCGACGCGACCAAATCGTCAGAGGCGAGCACGCGGATATTCACATCCGGGTGCGTTCGTTGGAACTCACCAAGGATCGGAGCGACGGTGGCGGTCGCCAGCGACAGACTCGTGAGCAAGGTGATCGAGTCGTTGCCGAGGGCTCGCCGACGGATCAGGTCAGCCGTCGCGGAGAGCTCACTCAGTGACAAGCGCACCGATGCGGCGAGCAGTTCTCCGTCGGCGGTCGGCGTCACGTCGTGGCGGTGTCGCTCAAAGAGCGCCACGCCCAGGTTGGTTTCGAGCTCGCGGATACGCCTGCTGACCGTGGCCTGTGACTGATGCAGTTCCCGGGCGGCCCGGGTGAAGTTCTGATGGCGAAATGCCGCTTCGAACGCGACGAGCGTTGCAAGAGGCGGGAGAAGTTGATCGAAGTCAGACATGCAAAAACCAGATACCTAGAACCAGAGAACGTGTACCTCGCTGCACATCAGGCATCCTACAATCTCTACCAATCAAGTACCTGAATGGTCAACTCACGAATGGGAGACGGAAAATGGGAATCGCCGCACCGGCAAAAGAGCGCAACCAACCTGTGCTCCGCAAAGTCAACCAGTGGGTACGCCACTACCCCGGGTCCCTGAGCACTCCGAGCCAACAGGCACTCGAAACAAATACTCGCGACGCCTACTTCTGGCGCCGCTGACTCTTCGGGACATCGCCACCGCATAGCTTGCAGCGGTGAGGTCACGCGCGACATCCGGTCAACGCAATGCCTTGACGGCTGGAATTTTCGTCGTGGCCTACGGCACCAATGTCTCGACGCCATTTCTCGTCGAATACCGTCGGCGCCTGAACCTCACGGAATCTGCCACTGTTGCGATTTTCGTCTTCTACGTCGTCGGCATCATCGCGGCGTTGTTGCTGGCCGGTCCGATGTCGGACCGGTTTGGCAGACGACCAATTGTGTTGCCGATGACGGCGCTATCTGGCATTGCGTCACTGGTGATGATCGTCGGTCGCGATGAATTCGTCTGGCTCTTGTTCGGCCGGTTCTTGCTCGGCGTCGTCAGCGGCGCCGTGCTGGGCGTCGGGACAGCTTGGCTCCTTGAACTGTACGGGCCCGGAGAAGAGCAGCGGGCTGCGGTGCGGATCACTCTGGTCACGTACGCGGGATTTGGCATCGGACCGGTGATCTCGGCTCTGATGTTCTGGCTGGTGCCCAGTCCCCTCGTGTTCGCTTTCGCCGTCCATGCGGCGGCCTCGTTGGCGGTCATCGGCCTGATGCTCCGGGTTCCTGAGACGCATCCAGCCGACGCTGGCCAGAGAATTCGCGTGTCGCTTGGCGTGCCACCAGCCGCAAGACAAGCCTTTGTCGTTGTCATTGTGCCCGCAGCCATCTGGGTCTTCGGCTTCCCGTCGGCCGGGTTTGCCCTCTTTCCCGTGCTGGTCGGCGACTCCATTGGCGTCAGCGATGTCGGGGTTGCTGCTGCAGCGGGAGCACTGACCGCTTGGTCGGGGCTTCTGTCTCGCCCACTCGTCGTTCGCATCGGTCCTCGAGCGGCCCTACCGCTCGGTATGGCGATGGGCACCGCTGGCTACATCGTCGGGACCGTGGCGTTCGCAGCCGACCTGTGGCCTCTCGTACTCATCGCCGCGCCACTTCTCGGAGCGGCATCGGGCACCATCATGGTGGCCTGCCTGTCGCTGATTGGAGTCATGGCGGACGACGCTCGACGAGGGTCGCTGACCTCGAGCTTTTATCTCATGGCCTACCCCGGTATGGCGATGCCATTACTCATCACAACACTGGCCGACCTGAGCTCAACATCGGGGGTGCTGATCGGGGTCTCGGTCGTCGCCGCTGGTTGCAGCCTTGTCGTGCTTGCAGCGTCACGCCGCGACATCGTCGGCGCGTGAGCGAGGATCAACGTCAAGGTTGACATCCAGGCGGGCTTCGGCGGACCCCGTTGAGAGCCCTTTTTGAGAATTTCTCAAAAGGTCGTCAAGTTTTCCTCAAGAGCGTCGATGAAGATCCATGACTGTATTTCGTCGTCTTGCATTCGTCGTCGCGTTGGGGATCGGCGTTGGTGGGCTCGCCCTGCCCACGGCCACCCACGCTGAGGACGGCCAGACCTACGTCGTGGCCGAGGGCGACACCCTGATCGGCATCGCCTCTCGGTCGGGCATCCGACTCTCTGAGTTGCTGCGCTCCAACAACCTGCGGCTCACCAGCCTGATCCTGCCGGGCCAACAGCTCGACATTCCCTCGTCGACTGGGGCGCCGGCATCGTCAACCAGCACACCGACCTCGTCATCGACCGTGCAGGTCGGCGGCACCTACGAGGTGCGCTGGGGGGACACCCTGAGTGGAATCGCGAGGCGCCACCGAGTTTCGCTGGCCTCGTTCATGAAAGTGAACCAGATGTCGACCACCAGCCTGATCATGCCCGGCATGCAGCTGAGTCTCCCGAACGGCGTCACCAGCACCTCGCCATCACCATCACCATCACCATCGCCATCACCGGCAGCAACGTCGCCGAAGCCGTCAAGCCATTCGAGTGCGACCCACACGGTACGGGCGGGCGACACGTTGAGCGGTATCGCGTCCCGGTACAGGGTTTCGCTGGCGTCGTTCATCAAAGTCAACCAGATGTCGACCACCAGCCTGATCTTGCCCGGAATGCAGTTGAGTCTCCCGAGCGGCGCAACCGAGACGTCCGCTGTCGGCCCGTCGGCGCCGACGAGTCGACAACCCGCCGCCAGCGGTGCCACCGGCGCCGCCGCAGTGGTCAACTACGCGCTCGCCCAAGTTGGCAAGCCGTACCGCTTCTTCGCCAAGGGGCCGGACGCATTCGATTGTTCCGGCCTGAGCCTCGCGGCCTACCGACAGGTCGGAGTCAAGCTGGTCCACTACAGCGCATGGCAGGCCCGACAGGGAACGAGCGTCGACTTTCGGAATGAACCGATTCAGCCTGGCGACCTGGTCTTCCAGGCCCGCCGGGGCAGCGACACGATCAACCACGTCGGCATCGCGGTCACGTCGACGACGTGGATTCAGGCCGTCGGAACCGGCATCCCTGTCCGGGTCGGTCCCATGCCGGCAATGAGCACGATCGCCGTGGTCCGCCGCTACGTCGACAGCGCCTGATCAAGCGTTCCCTTCAGCAGGACACGCTGCGTCAGCCGCCATCACGCAAAGAGGCCCTCCGAAGAGGGCCTCTTTGTTCTTTCGATTGGCATCCCGTACGGGATTCGAACCCGTGCCGCCACCTTGAGAGGGTGGAGTCCTAGGCCGCTAGACGAACGGGACCTGCTGCTCAGCGCCTTGCCACGAGGGTGGCGCTGCGGCCCCCGACGATAGCAGCGGGCCACCGACGTTCACACCCGAGAACATGCCACCGATGACCAACGGAAAACGACGAACGCCGACTCGCGATTGCTCGCGACTCGGCGTCGAATGGTTGGGGCGGGAGGACTTGAACCCCCAACGACAGTACCAGAAACTGCTGTGTTACCAATTACACCACGCCCCACCGGTGAGCCGTTCTGTTCCCCGAGGGGACCATCACGACCGGTGCGGGTGCAGAGCATATCGGCGGTCGGGCCGGGCGCCCACACACGTTCGGCGGGCACCTTCGGATGCCGCGTCAATCAGTGACGTCGCTCAGCCACCGGAACCCGGTGAGGCGCCCGATCGCCACTCCCCCGGCTTCCCACACATGACGTTCGAGCGACCGTGCGCCCGTGACGACCGAGGTCGGGGTCGGCGACCCGTAGGCCGTCAAACCGATCTCTTCGGCAATCAGCTTGCTCCGCAGGGTGTGGTACGGATCGGTGACAACCAGCACGGAGTGAATGCCAACAGATCGTTCGTCGAGCAGCGCCTTGGCTCGCTCAAGCGATTCGTACGACGTCGAGCCGCGGTCTTCACGGAGAATTGCGCTGTCAGGCACCCCGCGTTCGATGAGATACGCAGCCGACGCGTCGGCTTCGGTGAAGCGATCACCGGGTTGGTTCCCACCAGTCACCACAACCAGCGGCGCAAGTCCCTCGGGCCACAGCGCGGCGACGTGGTCAAGCCGAGCAGCAAGTTGCGGCGATGGTCGACCGTCGTACTGCGCAGCGCCCATCACGACGATGGCGTCGACTTGTCGAGCTTGGTCAGACCTACCAGCAGACCGCACCTGCCACAGCGACACGCAGTAGTAGCCGGCCAGGAGGGCGGCCACGACCAGTCCAACCGTCAGCGGCCGCCGAAGTCGCGAGCGCGGTCGACGCTTCGCTGCTGTCGGTGTGCCATCGGCCGGTGTGTCTCCCATCGGAGCGCCGTGCTCAGCCGGTCAATCGATCTGCGGCTGCAGTCAGCCGTCGGATCGTCTCATCACGTCCGAGCACCTCAAGCGCCTCGAACAAGGGTGGGCCAACTGCCCTGCCGGTCACGGCAACGCGTGGCAACGCCTGCGCCTTGCCGAGCTTGATTTCGTACCGGACCATCAGGTCTTCCATCGAGGCTTTCAGCGTCTCATGATCCCATGACCCGACGGCGCCGTAGGCCGCGATGACATCGGCCAACAGCGCTGCGGCCCACTCGGGCTTGACAGCCTTGTCCCACGCTGCGTCGTCATACTCGATCGGTGGGGCGCCCTCGCCTTGCGGCCAGAACAGAAAGTCGACGGTACCTGGCACGTCCTTGAGCGTTTCGAGCCGCTCCTGGATGTGCGGTGCGATCGCGGCGAAGCGATTCCGATCCCAATCGTCGGGCAGCTCGGCCGATGCTGCAGCGAGATACGCCGCGGCGTCCATGTTCTTGATGTACTGCTTATTGAAGGCCGTGAGCTTCTTCACATCGAAGAACGCCGGTGACAGATTCACGTCCTCCAGAGCAAAGTCGGCCTCGATGCTGGCCCACGACACGATCTCACTGCCCGCTTCCTCAGCGCCCGGCGGTGTCCAACCAAGCGTCATGAGGTAGTTGACCATCGCATCGGCCAGAAAGCCCTCATCGCGGTACTGCTCAAGGGCCACCTTGTCGCGCCGCTTCGACAACTTCTTGCGCTGCTCGTTGACCAGCACCGGTACGTGCGCCCAGGCTGGCGGAGCGTGACCCAGTGCGTCCCACAACATCTGCTGTTTCGGGGTGTTTGGCAGATGCTCTTCGGCACGCACCACGTGGCTGATCGCCATCTCAACGTCGTCGACCACGTTGGCGAGTAGGAACATCGGGGCGCCGTTGCCGCGCAGTAAGACGAAGTCTTCGATTGTCTCATTGTCGAACGACACATCGCCGCGCACCAGATCGCTCACGACGGTGATCCCATCAGGAACACGGAATCGAAGCACTCGGCCGGGTCCCGGCTCAAGTCCGCGGTCGCGGGAGTAGCCGTCGTACCCGGTGATGCCGAGTTCCTTGGCGCGGTCCTGTACCTCTTGCCCACTGAGGTCGCAGTAGTACGCCGCGCCAGATTCGAAGAGCCGCTGCGCTGCGGCGATGTGGGCATCAGCGTTGGCACTCTGAAAATGTGGGCCTTCAAAGTGCTCATCGGAGTCGGAGATCCCGATCCAGGCCAGCGCGTCAATGATGCCCTCAGTCCATTCGGGCCGGTTGCGGGCTTCGTCTGTGTCTTCGATCCGCAGCACGAACGTGCCACCCAGGCGTTGCGCCAGCGCCCAGTTCATCAGGGCTGTCCGCGCACCGCCGACATGGAAGAAGCCGGTCGGCGAGGGGGCGAATCGGAAGCGCGGACCGGGCCGTGAGGTGTGTTCGTTCATCGTCCCGTCGACGCTATCCCGCTCCGATCAAACGAGCAGGGCACATCGGATCGGCTCACACAGTCAGCCCGTCGCGGTCACCGTGAGATTGCGGAGTTGACGCAATGCCACCGACAAGGCGGTCAGATCAAACGCCTCGGCACGACGAATCTCAGTCTCCATGTCCATCACACGGCTGACCGCAGCCTCGTTCGCCTTGATCCATTCCAGCGGCGAGCCACCAGCCGTTCTGATCACGGTGCCGGTCAGGTCGGCGAGCACCGTCATCAGGTCGTCGCGGAGCGAGGCTCGGGCCTGGGTCTGCCAACGATCGGACCGCGGCAGGTTGCCAATGCCATCCCACAACCAACCGATGTCGAACGCCTCGAAGACGGCCCAGTAGGCAACGCCGGTTTCGAGCACATCGCTGCCCTCACGGCGTGCCACCTCGATGACGTCCAAGCTGGTATGGAGCCACGGCCATTTCGCAGAACGCCGAGCGAGCTCACCTGGTACGCCGGCGGCTTCGCGCTCCTCACACAGACGCTCAATGTCTTGGTCAGCGCGGCCGTCGACCATGTCGTCAAGTGATTCGGCGAGCGCCGCGAAGCCCTCTCCGAAATCGTTGATGGCTGCACTGATATCGAGTGGGGCCGGACGTCGTCTCAGCAACCAGGTCGTGACGCGCTCGGCCATCCGACGAACGTCGAGGAACAGACTGATCTGTGTCTCAAGGTCGATACTGCTGCCAAGGGCCTCCACATCAGCCCACAGTTCACGGAAGCGGACGATCTCCCGCGATGCGAGGAAGGCCCGAGTCACATCAGCGACTGACGCACCCGATTGTTCGCTCATGCGATGGTCAAAGGAAATGCCTGCGAGATTGACCATGTTGTTCACCAGGTCAGTGGTGATGATCTCTCGTCGCAGACGATGGTTGAGCAGCACCGACGGGTGCTGCTCACGCAGCGCGCTGGGAAAGTAGCCGAGGAGATCGGCGACCAGGACCGGATCGTCAGGGAGGTCAGTGGCCAGGATCTCAGCGATGTCGACATTCTTCGTCGACGCGATCATGACGGCGAACTCCGGAGCGCGGAGCCCACTGCCTGCACTCTGGCGTTCCGCGATCTGCTTGTCGTTCGGTAGGTCCTCCAGAGCCCGGTCGAGGTGCCCCGCGGCTTCGAGTACGTCGAGATACCGGGCGTGGACGTTGACCATTGACCGGGACTGCGTGCGCGCAATCATGAGCGCCAACGTCTGCGCGCGGTTGTCATCGAGCACCAGCTCGGCAACCTCGTCAGTCATCTCGACCAGCAGTTCATTGCGCTGGATCTCAGTCAGGACGCCGTCGGCGACGAGTTGCGCCAGCGCGATCTTGATGTTGACCTCGTGGTCGCTGCAGTCGACCCCAGCGGAGTTGTCGATGGCATCGGTGTAGATCAGCCCGCCAGCCAACGCGTACTCGACGCGTGCCAGCTGGGTCAGTCCGAGGTTGCCGCCCTCGCCGACGATGCGGCACCGCAACTGATGAGCGTCGACACGAATTGCATCGTTGGCTCGGTCGCCGACCGCTTCGTGGGACTCACTGCTCGCCTTGACGTACGTGCCGATGCCACCGTTCCACAGCAGATCCACCGGTGCACAGAGGATCGACGTCAACAGCTCGTCCGGCCGAAGTTCGGTGACCCCTTCGCTGAGGTCGAGGGCGTGGCGCACCTCGTCGGTGATAGGAATCGACTTTGAGGACCGCGGATGCACCCCTCCGCCGCGCGAGAGCAGTGCGGTGTCGTAGTCGGCCCAGCTCGATCGTGGCAGCTCAAACAACCGCTGTCGTTCCGCGAACGACGTCGCCGGGTCCGGGTTGGGATCAAGAAAGACGTCGCGGTGATCGAATGCGGCAACCAACTTGATGTGAGGCGACAACAACATCCCGTTGCCGAACACGTCGCCCGACATGTCGCCCACGCCTGCCGCGGTGAGCTCGTCGGTGTCGACGTCTTTGCCGATGACCCGGGAGTGGCGACGCACACTCTCCCAGGCGCCACGAGCGGTGATGCCCATCGCCTTGTGGTCGTAGCCGTTGCTCCCCCCCGATGCGAAAGCATCGGCCAGCCAGAACCCGGCATCGATGGCGATCTCGTTGGCGATGTCGCTGAACGTCGCTGTGCCCTTGTCCGCAGCGACCACGAGATAGGGATCATCCGCGTCGTAGATCACAGTGTTGAGAGGGTGCACCACGGTTGACTCGCCATCGACCATCACCAGATTGTCGGTGACATCGAGCAGCGACCGCACGAAACGCCGGTATCGATCCACACCCTCGGCACGTACGGCGTCGCGGTCGCTCGCAGCAGCTGTCGGCTGCTTCACGACGAAACCACCCTTGGCCCCGACCGGAACGATGACTGCGTTCTTGACCATCTGCGCTTTGACCAACCCGAGCACCTCAGTGCGGTAATCCTCGCGACGGTCGCTCCAACGCAGCCCGCCACGAGCGACCCGGCCAGCACGAAGGTGGACGCCTTCGACCTTGGGCGAGCACACGAAGATCTCGAACATCGGCCGCGGCTCGGGCAGGAACGGAATCGACTGCGCATCAAGCTTGACGGCGATCTCCTCGGACAGCCTCCCGGCCGCATCACGCTGGAACGCGTTGGTCCGCGAGGTCGCATCGATCAACGTCAGCAGTGCTCGACAGATCCGATCGTCATCAAGCGAGGGCACCTCATCCAGCCGTCGCTGAATATCAGCGCGGGTCGCGTTGGCCAGCATGGGCGATTCAGCGGGAGGCGGCTCACTCGAAGCATCGAAGCGTGCGTCGAACAGCGCCGCAAGGCTGTGCGAAATCGAAGCGTGGCGGACCAGCACCTCCTCGATGTACGCCTGACTGAACGGATACCCGGCCTGCTGCAGGTAGCGGCTGTAGCACCGGAGCACAGCAACTTGACGAACAGACAGATCGGCAACCAGCACCAACTGGTTCAAGCCATCGGCCTCGACCTCGCCGCGCACCAGTGCGCGGAATGCCCGCTGCACTTCGCCATGCTGCCGTTCGGCAAGCTCTGCCGTCGACGCGTGAGGTGGGGTCGGCAAGCGCACCCCGATGTCGTACAGATAGATCGGTCCGACATCACTGACGAAGACCGCGGGGTGCTCGTCGACAGCATGCAACCCAAGGTGGCCAAGCAATGGCACCAGATCCGCAATCGTTGCCGACACACCGCGCCGGAAGATTCTGAATCTCCACTCGTCTGCTGGACCGTCGATGGAGCGCGACAACGACGTCTCAAGGAGATCCGACAGGCCGATGTCGTCGACCGGTGCCTCGATAAGCCGGGCGACCTTCACCATGTCACCCACCGCAGCAGCCGGGCCGACACGCGACTTGTACGCCCGCGGGACGGCATGACGCACGACCTCGAACACGTGACGACCCTGCGTGTCGCCAAGCGACTCGATCAACGCCGTCCGCGTGCGCTCGGACCACGACGCTGTTTCCTGATCGATCTGCTCACTGAGACGGTCGAGGTCAAGTCCTTCGGACGCTGACACGGTCATCGAGATACGCGCCAGCGAACTTGACTCGACCAGGCTGCTCACGTCGCGCACTTTCCCGCCAGCATGCCGCTCCACGAGCGCAGCCACTCGCTCCTGCAACCCGGACTCGAAGCGAGCCTTCGGCAAATACACGAGCACGGTCGTGAAATCACCGACCGGTTCAGCGACATCGAAGACGCGAACGATGCGACGTTCTTGCAAGCCGACGATGTCGATCACCAGCTCGGCCAGCATGTTCCTGTCGAGTTCGAAGAGCAGATCTCTGGGCAGCGTCTCAACAACATTCTTGATGGCCCGCCCAGTGTGACTGACCGCCGTTGCGCCCGACAGATTCAGTACAGCGGTCGCACGGTCGCCCAGCACGGGGATTGCGAACACGCTCTCTCGGTACGCGCCGCTGCCGAGAAGTCCGATGAAGCGATGCTCAATCACCGACCCGTCAGTACCGGATGCAACACGAACGGCGATCGAGGTCATCCGAGTCGCCCGATGAATCGTGGCCAAGGCCGCGGTGCGCGCAATCACCACCGGCTCGTCGACCGGGTTCCCCGGCTTCGACGGCGGCCACACGGCACCGGCATCGAGCGAGGCTGATGGGCGGTACTCCCCAAGTTCGCTGTCGGCCACCAATGTCAGGGATGGCGTCCCCACGGTGTCGACGGTCCGCTCATAGGACGCCGCGCCGAGAAAGACGAAGTGTTGGTCGGCAAACCAGCTGAGCAGGTTGGCCTGCCGTGCAACGCCGTCGGCCAACACTGCGAGCCGGGAACGCATCTCGGGAAAATCGCGGACGACCTGCATCACGTCATCAATCGCCAGGCGGACATCTGCTTCGACTCGCCGCTCCAGTTCAGGGCTGCAGCGATCAAGCTGAATCTGCGTCCACGCTTCGAACGACGTGGAGCCGTCGCTCAACAGGTCGAAGCCGACAAGCTCATCGTCGGCGTTGCGTTGCACCGGCAGCATCGGGTGGACAAGCAGGTCGATGCCAAGACCATGCCGGTCGAGCACCATTCGCACGGTGTCGACGAGAAACGGAACGTCATCCGTGACGAACATCAGCACGGAACGGTTCGGAGCCCAGCCGTCGCGCTCGAGATCCGGGGTACCCACGCGCACCAAGACCTCGCCGGGGGTTCGCCGTCGGCCAACTTCGAAGTGAGCCATGGCGGCCGAGTAGGCCTCATCGAGCGGCCGATCGTCGATGTCATCGTCCGGCAGCCCGCGGTAATACCGCTCGACAAATGAGCCCAGCAAAGGCAGGTCTGGTCGGCGCTCCTCGGCCATGCTTTTCAGTAGCGCGATCGCCCGCTCAATGTCGTTCGTCGTCTCCATGTCGCTCCCAGATCACGCCTGCCGAGAGCCGCACGATCCACATCGCCGGCCCTGCGGCAGAGTACCCCGTCGACAATCAGCGTCTCCCCAACTTGTTTGAATCACCTGCGAATACGACATCCGGACCAAGATCGGTGCAGGATGGCCCCATGCAGCAGATCAACGTGCTCGGGACCGAACTCATGCCATGCTCATTCGACCCGATGACCGGCTTCTACCGAACAGGATGCTGCGAGAACCGCGGCGACGATCCGGGGATGCACACCGTGTGCGGCCGAGTCACCGCCGACTTTCTGTCGTTCTCCGCCGCGCTCGGCAACGACCTGACGACGCCGATGCCGCAGTACGGCTTTGCCGGACTCGCCCCTGGCGATCAGTGGTGCGTGTGCGCGATGCGGTGGAAGGAAGCATTCGAGGCCGGACAGGCGTGTGATGTCGTGCTCGAGTCGACACATGTCAGCACCCTCGAATACGTCGACCTCGCCCAGCTGCGCCAGCACGCTGTCACGGCCGACGGGTCATGACGTGGAAGCCAACACCGCGGTGTGCGCATACATCGGCGGGCGCCTCGGCGAGTGGCTGATCAGATCGGAAGGTTTCCCGTGGCCCGCCGAGTCGACCCTTCGTCGGTGTAGGCCGCGATTGTGCGTTGCGCGATACGCATCTGGTGTACCTCATCAGCACCGTCAGCAAACCGTGCCCAGCGGGCGTGTTGGTACATGTGCGCCAGCGGCGTATCAGTCGAGTAACCGAGCGCGCCGTGCACTTGGATCGACCGGTCAATGACCCGGCCGAGCATATTTGCGACGAAGTGCTTCGCCATCGACACCTCGGCCTTGAAGTCTTCCTTGTGGTCGATCTTGTATGCAGCGTGGAGCACCATCAACTTGGCCTGATAGATCTCCATTGAGCTGTCGGCGATCATCCATTGGATGCCCTGCTTCTCGGCGAGCAACGAGCCATGGCTGAACCTGTTCAGTGACCGGTCGACCATCATGTCGAGCGCCGTTTCGGCCTGGGCGATCCACCGCATGCAGTGCGCCAGTCGAGCCGGACCGAGACGGTACTGACCGAGCAGGTGACCCTGTCCTCGTCCGCCCAGCATCTGATCGTTGTGAACACGCAGGTCGGTGATAACGATCTCGGAGTGGCCGGTGCCACCATGCATGGTCTCAACCTCGCGCACGTCGTTCCATCCCTCTTGAGGCAGGTCGATGATGAACGCTGAATTCGCTGCCTGCGGGATGTCCGGATTTTCCTCGGTGCGACAAACAAGAATCGCAAACTCCGCGCGGCGAGCACCAGAGATGAACCACTTGTGGCCGTTGATCACCCATTCATCACCGTCCTGATACGCCTTGGTCTGGATCAACGTGGGGTCTGAGCCGGCGACTTCGGGTTCGGTCATTGCGAAGCACGACCCCCGGACGGTGCCGGCGCAGAGCGGCTTCAAATACTTCTCTTTCTGCTCGTCGGTACCCCAGTGCAGCAGGGTGTGCATGTTGCCCTCATCTGGCGCCTGGCAGTTGAACACCCATGGTCCGTAATACGACTTGGCGGCTTCGGCCTGGACCATTGCCAACTCAACGTGACCGAGCCCCATACCACCCCACTCTTCGGGCATGTGGGGAAGCCAGATGCCGGCCTTGAAGGCTTCCTTGCGGAGGCCAACCAGTGCCGAGATCCGATCGCGACCATCAAGCGGTTCGCCGACCTTGTTCCCGTCGGCATCTTTGCCTTCGAGCCGATGCTCCTCGGGCTTGATGATGTCTGCGACGAAGGTGCGGACCCGAAGACGGATCTCTTCAAGTTCGGGGCTGAGAGAGAAATCGATCGCCATGGGCCACACAGTGTCAGGTGGGAGTGCAGCGATGAGAGCTGTGCCAGCACAGAGACCCAGACGGCAAGTACGGTCACCAGCGTGCAGCGTCGCCCCCATCGCCTTCTACTTCTCGCTCTCGTGGGCGCACTCACGCTGGTTGCGTGCACATCGGCAGACGACCAACCGGACGCCTTCTCCTCCGACTCCCCCACGACCACTGCGGCGCCGCCCACGATGCCACCGACCACCGTGCCGCCGACCACCGCGCCCTCGACCACGGCGCCGCCAACGTCGGTCCCAATGACCAGCACCACATCAACGGTGGCCGCTCCGGCCATTGTGTCCGATGCCGCAATCAGTACGGGCAACGCCAGCGCTACTCCCGCCAGAGTCACCAACACGGCCGACCGCGTCGGTGAGCAGATCGAGCTCGAGACGCCGGTGTTCGACATCGGTACCTCGGTCGAAGGCCGGGCCATCATCGCCGAGCGCATCGGCAAAGCAGGCGGCCGCAAGGTGCTCGTGGTCGGCGTGATCCATGGCAACGAAGACGCCGGCCTTCAGATTGTTGCCGAACTGCGGCAGCGGGCGATCGACGAAAATGTCGAGCTCTGGCTGATCGACACCATGAACCCCGACGGCGTCGTTCGCCAGGACCGTCACAACAGCAACGAAGTCGATCTCAACCGGAACTTTCCATACAAGTGGGGGCCCATTGGCGGCCCCGGGGACAGCCAGTACGCCGGAACCGGGCCGGCGAGCGAGCCTGAAACTCAAGCGATCGTCCAGTTCATCACGCTGCTTCGACCGGACATCGCGATCTGGTATCACCAGGACGCCAACTTGATCATTCCGAGTACGGGGCGCGATGGCCGTCTGCGTGCTCGCTACGCCGAACTCACAGCGCTCGAGCTTGCCGAGTGCTGCGATGGCGGTGGCACCTACACCGGTATCGCAGCGACGTGGGCACGCAACGAACTGAAGAAGGACAGCGACGCCGTTCCCTTCATCGTCGAGCTGCCGGGCGGCGAGCTCTCAGCTGCACAGGTGAACGCACATGCGACGGCGGTGCTCACCATCGCCATCGAAGGCTGACCTTTCTTACACGAAGGTCGCGAAAACATCGAGCGGCTCGCGCTCGCTCTGCACGCTGTTGATCGGCGCGTCCTCGTCGGCGGTACCCAGGGCAACGCCACAGAAGATTTGCTGCCCATCGGGGGCACCGACAAATTCAGCGACCGCTTCTTCGTGGACGGCCCACGCTTCTTGCGGACAGGTATCGAGGCCTGCCTCTTGGGCGAGCAACATGAAGGTCTGCAGGAACATCCCGAGGTCGCTCCACTGTGGCGGGCCCATGATCCGGTCGACGAAGCAGAAGATCGCCGCCGGTGCACCGAAGAAGTCGAGGTTCTTGGCGAATTGCCCGAGTCGACCGGCCTTGTCCTCGCGCGTCACGCCGATTGACGCGTACATGTCCTCACCAATCTTGTATCGCGACGAGCGATAGGGCTCGGGGAGACTCGGTGGATAGATGTCATAGGCCGGCGGTCCCGGCTGGCGGGTCGACAGGAACTCGCGGAAGCGTTGCATCGACGCACCGTTGACGACGTAGATCCGCCACGGCTGGACGTTTCCGCCTGACGGTGAGCGCGATGCTGTCGTCAGGAGCTCCGCAATCTTCTCGTCGCTCACTGGATCGGGGAGGAACGCACGGATCGACTTGCGTCGCGTGACTGCTTCGGTGACATCCATGAGATGAGTCTGGCGACCGGCGGGCCTTGCGGGCGAATCAAGGGCGCGTTGGGAACATGACCCGACACGCGGCAAAGATGCAGTGATGCCGATGCCCGACAGCGAACTGATGCAGCTGGCAATCGATGCTGCAAGCAATGCTCGGACCCTGACCGCGCCGAACCCCTGGGTCGGCTGCGCCATCCGCAGCGCCGACGGCAGCACATATGTCGGCGCCACCGAACCTCCTGGCCAGGCCCACGCCGAGATCGTCGCCCTCAACGCGGCAGGGTCTCAGGCTGCGGGTGCGGTCCTCGCCACGACCCTCGAGCCGTGCGCACACACCGGCCGAACCGGTCCGTGTACCGAAGCCATCATCGAAGCTGGTGTCCGCCGTGTCATCATTGGCATCGAGGACCCCGACGTCAACGTTGCGGGCGCTGGCATCGCTCAGCTTCGTGCAGCGGGCATCGACGTCGGAGTCGGCGTGAAGGCCGATGAGATCACCGCACAGCTCGCCTCGTACCTCCACCATCGCCGCACCGGGCGGCCGTACGTCATCCTCAAGCTCGCCGCGACAGTCGACGGGCGAACCGCTGCGCCCGATGGCGAGAGCGAGTGGATCACGGGTGTCGCAGCCCGCACCGATGTGCACCAGATGCGCGCCGAGAGCCAGGCCATCTTGGTCGGCGCTGGGACGGTGCGCGCCGACGACCCGTCGCTGACCGTCCGGCTCGTCGACGGACCTGACCCACGGCGCATCGTGCTCGGCGCCGCACCGACCAATGCCAAGGTGCACCCCTGCACAGAGTGGGTCGGGCCATTGCCCGAGCTGCTCGATGAGCTCGGCGCCGATGGTGTGCTGCAGCTCATGGTCGAAGGCGGTGCCAACGTTGCGTCGGAGTTCCACGATGCCGGTCTGGTCGACCGCTACGTGATCTATCTCGCACCGGCGATCTTCGGTGGCAACGACGCTCATCCCTTGTTCGTTGGCGCCGGCACGCCGACCATGGCCGAACTGCGACGCGGCCGATTCCTGTCGACCGCAATGCTCGGCGGCGACCTCCGGCTCGATATCAGTTTGGACTGAGTACCCGTCGGAAACTGATCAGTCCAACTCGGCGTATCAACCGAGATGGTTGAGGAGTGCACGCTTCGAGTCGAGATAGGCCCGACTCTCGGCAGTATGGGCAACATCGGTCGGCACCATCTCGGCGACCACGATGCCCTCTTCTTCGAGGCCGGACGCCTTGGCCGGGTTGTTGCTGATCAGTCGGACCGAGGCCACACCGAGATCCGCGAGAATTGCTGCCGCGACGTCGTATCGACGAGCATCGACCGGTAGGCCTTGCGCCGTGTTCGCGTCGACGGTGTCGAGTCCCTGGTCCTGCAATTCGTAGGCGCGGATCTTGTTGGCGAGCCCGATACCCCGACCCTCGTGGCCGCGTAAGTACACAATGACGCCGGCCCGCCCCGCTGCGGCTTCCTCGGCGATCGAGTGCTTCGCTGCAGCGAGTTGCTGGCCACAGTCACACTTCGCCGACCCGAGCACATCACCGGTCAGACACTCACTGTGCAGGCGGACGAGCACGGGTTGCGATGCCGCAGCAGCTGGGTCGCCACCGATCAGCGCCACATGCTCGTGGCCGTCGACCGCCCGGTAGGAGACGATGCGAAACGTGTCGACGTCGGTCGGCAACCGAGCATCACCGACCCGTTCGACGAGCATCATGCGGGCTGCTCAACTCGCCCGTATCCGGTCGTGCGCTGCTCCAGCGGCCGACCAATCGATTCGGCAAACTCACGGAAACCCTGCACGGTCATCTCCTGGCCGTGGCTTGCCCCGGCGGCCCGCGAGATGTTCTCGTCCATCAGGGTGCCGCCGAGGTCGTTGCACCCGGCGTGCATCATCTGCGACGTGCCCGAGAGACCGATCTTCACCCAGCTCGCCTGGATGTTCGGGATCAGGGCGCCGTACGCGAGGCGGGCGACCGAGTGCATCAACACGTTTTCGCGGAACGTTGGGCCGCGCCGGGCCTTGCGTTGGAGGTAAATCGGCGATGCCATGTGCACGAACGGAAGACCAACGAACTCGGTGAACCCGACGCGGCCGGCTGCCACGTTCTCTTTCTGCAGATCGCGGGTCAGAACCAGGTGTCGCGCCCAGTGGATCGGCTCCTCGACAGCGCCGTACATGATCGTGACGTTCGAGTGCAGACCAATCGAGTGCGCCGCTCGGTGCGCATCGAGCCATTCTTGGGTATTGATCTTGTCGGGGCACAGGATGGCCCGAATGTCGTCGTCGAGGATCTCAGCTGCGGTGCCGGGCAACGATGCGAGCCCTGCCTCCTTGAGCCGAGTGAGGTAGGTGACCAGATCTTCATCGAGCCGCTTGGCGCCTTCGGTGACTTCGAGTGCAGTGAAGCCATGCACATGCATGTCCGGCACCGCGTCCTTCACCGCCTTGGTGACGTCGATGTAATAGTCGCCGTCGAAATTCGGGTGGATGCCGCCCTGCAGGGTCACTTCAGTGGCCCCCAGGTCCCAGCCTTCCTTGGCTCGCTCCGCAATGTCATCGAGGGTGAGGAGATACGGCGTGCCGCGCAGGTTGAGCGACAGCGGACCCTTCGAGAAGCCACAGAACTTGCACTTGAACGTGCAGACATTCGTGTAGTTGATGTTGCGGTTGGCCACCCAGGTCAGGGTGTCCCCGACGAGTTCTTGGCGCATCCGGTCAGCAGCGCTCATCACGGCGACTGCTTCGGGCCCACGAGCGCCGAACAGTGTGACAATCTCGTCCGTGCTCGGCTCTTGACCAGCCTCGATCCCGGCCAGCACCTCGGCCACCGGACCACGAATGGGCAGATCTGGGGCGGGGATCAGCACCGGCGGCGGATTGTCCGCGCCCGAGTACCACACTGTCGAGCGGTGCCCGACGAGCACGAACTCTGCGCCATCCGCCACGGTGTCAGCCGCCGTGGTCTTCTCAGGCCAGATCTGGCCGGGGTCATCGCGGCCGAGCCACTCCGAGTCGGCGCGGTCCATCACCGGGAAGTGGAGGGCGGAGTCGAGCCAGCGATCGCGATCACGGACGTACTCCGGGTAGATCGTGAGGCGTGGGGCCAGGACGTGGCCACGGCGTTCTGTCACTTCGCGCAGCCGGTCCAGATCGGGCCATGGGCGCTCCGGATTGACGTGGTCAGCGGTGACTGGTGAGACGCCGCCCCAGTCGTCGATGCCGGCATCGATCAGCGAACCAAAGTCATCAGACAGGTTCGGCGGTGCTTGCAGATGCACGTCAGCAGGCAGCACCAGACGGGCTGCCGCCAACGTCCACAGGTAATCGTCGGATGGACAGGCCTGCACGCCTTTCATTGCAGTACGAAGCTTCGGCAGGAAGTTCTGCACGATCACTTCTTGGACGTGTCCGTGACGGCGATGGCTCGCCGCAATCGCTTCGAGACCAGCGAGCTGATCGGCTCGGTTGTCACCAATTCCGACGAGGATGCCGGTCGTGAACGGAATGGACAATTCCCCAGCCGCCTCAAGCGTGGCGAGCCGACGGGCCGGCACCTTGTCGGGCGCGTTGCGGTGTGCTTCCAGATCAGGATTGACCGATTCGATCATCATTCCCTGACTCGGCGAGAACGGCCGGAGCCGGGCAAGTTCGTCAGCGGACAATGCCCCACAGTTGGCATGCGGCAGCAATCCAGTCTCAGCGAGGACCAACTTCGCCATTTCTGCCACGTAATGCACGGTCGAGTCGTAGCCGCGTTCACTCAACCAGTCGCGGGCCACCTCGTAGCGATCTTCTGGGCGTTCCCCGAGCGTGAACAGCGCTTCGTGGCAGCCCTGCCGCGCTCCCTGACGAGCGATCTTGAGGACATCGTCCGCTTCCAGAAAGAGCTGCTCTACCCGAGCGGGCGGTTGTGCAAACGTGCAGTACCCGCACGTGTCGTTGCACAGCCGGGTGAGCGGGATGAACACCTTCGGGCTGTACGTGATGCGTGTACCAAACGACTCGTCGCGACGTGCCGCGGCCAGGGCCATCAGGTCCTGCAGTGGTTCGTGGAGCAGCGGATGGTCAGTGGCGGCGTGATGCGCAGTGGTCATGAGGTTCTCCGGTCGGTCAGGTGGTGGGCGTCAAGCCGGGTCGGCTCGCGATGGCGGATTGCGTGAAGGTCTCGTCGCAGTGCCAGCAGACGAAGGCCTGGTCGAGTGGCTCGCCGCACGTTTCGTGCACAAGGACGGTCGGCGGTTCGTCAGTCAGCCACTCATCTCCCCAGCGCATCAGGGCGACCAGCGTCGGCGACAGCGCCGCACCCATCGGGGTGAGCCGGTACTCGTAGCGCGGGGGACGCTCGCAGTACAACCGGCGATCGAGCACGCCCGCCACGACAAGTCGCTTGAGTCGCTCGGTGAGCACCGGTCGAGCAATGTCGAGGTCACGTCGAAAGTCGTCGAAACGACGGACGCCGCGGAATGCATCACGCATGATCAGGATCGTCCATCGATCGCCCAGGATGTCGAGGCTGTCCTGAATCGAGCACGCCCGGTCATCCTGGTTCGCCTCACGATCGTCGCGCTCGTCGAACTTCGCCATCGCCAAACCATAGGTGAGTTCACATTCAGAACCAAGTCGGTCCGCATTACGAACTCACGCCACACCCCGCCCCACCCAGCTCGGGTTGATCAGTCGGGCAGGAGCGGGACGCTCAATCCAACGTTGCTGCCGATGCGGTCGGCCCGCGTGAGCGAGGCGCCGCCAAACTTGCCGCGGATCGCATCAATCGTCGAGTCGAGCACTGCAAGATCACCACGATCGAACGGCAAGGCCAGTTGCTCGGCCACCTGGTTCTCGAGGTTCCCCACCGACGCACCGACCAGCGTGAGTCCCTTCTCCTCAATCATCGGCCACGCTGCGTCGAGCAGATTGAGCGCGATGTCCTGCACCATGGCGGTTGCCGCGGTTGGGCTCGGCACCGAATGCGACCGCGTTGCCCGACTGAAGTCGTCGAACCGAAAGCGCAGCGTGATCGTGCGGCCGACACGCTCGGCTCGGCGCATCCGAGTCGTGATCCGGTCGATGATCCGACGCAGGATGACATCGACCTCACCACGAGACCGGTCACGCCGACCCAGCGCCTGCTGCGACCCGATTGAACCGCGGCGCGTGCCGACCTCCACGCGCCGAGCGTCGACATTGTGCGACAGCGCGAAGAGCTGCCGGCCGACCGCTCCACCGGTGATGGCCGACAGAGCAGCCGGATCGAGCTCAGCGACGTCACGGACGGTGAACAGTCCACGATCGTTCAGCTTCTGCGTGGTCACTCGGCCCACCCCCCAGAGCTTCTCGACCGGGAGCGGGTGCAGAAACTCAAGCTCCCTGTCGGGGTCGACGACAAGCAACCCATCGGGCTTCCCGACACCACTGGCCACCTTCGCCAGGAACTTCGTGCGGGCAACGCCCACCGTGATCGGCAACGCGACCTCCCGGGCCACATCAACGCGGAGCCGTGCTGCGATCTCCGCAGGCGTTCCCGACAGTCGCAGCAGGCCACCGACGTCCAGAAAGGCCTCGTCGATCGAGATCCCTTCAACGAGCGGCGTCACGTTCTCGAAGATCTCGAACACCGCCTTGCTCGCCTCCGTATAGGCATCGAAGTGCGGGTCGACGAAGACCAGCTCGGGGCACAGACGTTTCGCTGCATACCCCGGCATTGGCGTGTACACCCCGAACCGCTTGGCCTCATAACTTGCGGCAAGGACAACACCGCCGCCGCCCCGACCATCACCACGACCACCACGACCACCACCACTTCCACCGCCGACGGCAACGGGTTTCCCCTGCAAGGCCGGGTCATCACGCTGCTCGACGGACGCGTAGAACGAATCGAGGTCGGCGTGGAGTATTGAGGCCTCCCGACCTGTCGTTGAACGAGACACGAACACATGTTCGCTGAATCGTCACGCAACGTCAAGCCTGACGTAACCTCCACAACGTGTGTGGCAGTTGTGTCGGTCCGATGTCCCGCCGAACGTTCGTCGGCACCGCCCTCGCCGGCACCGCCCTCGCCCTCGGCGGCACCGCACGAGCGCTTGGTCGCTCCCCGCAAACTGTCCAGGCCGTACGGCTCACCAATCACCTTGAGGTTCTCCCTCGAGCCACATGGGGAGCCGACCTGGCCCCAAAAGGGCCAATGGCGCCTGAAGACGTTCGATTCCTCCTGGTGCATCACACCGCCACGTCGAATCGCATCCCTGACCAACGCCAACTCATTCGCAATATCTTTGCGTTCCACACGAGCAACGCGAAGCGCTGGAACGACGTGGCCTACAACTACTTCGTCGGTCCCGACGGGACCGTCTGGGAGGGGCGTGCCGGGTCGCTCGACGGCCCTGTTGTCGCCGACGCCACCGGCGGCAACCAGGGTTTCAGCCAACTGGTGTGCCTGCTCGGCGACTTCTCGACAACCGCGCCGCCGGCGGCGATGCAACACAGTCTCGTCCTGCTGCTTGCACACCTCTCGCAGCGCTACAACTTGAGCACCTGGAAAGATGCGACCAACTCCTTCGTTTCGCGTGGATCAAACCGGTGGCCCGCTGGTCGCCAGGTCGAAGCACGCACAATCTCCGGACACCGCGACATGACCTTCACCGCCTGCCCAGGCAACGCGGCCTACGGACTGCTCGATGACTGGCGCGCCCGAGTGCACCCGATCGTGGCGGCTTCGTGGGTCCGACCTGGACTCCAACCCGCCGTGCGTTCGAGGCTCGAAGCGCCGTGACTCAGCGGCCGCCACCTGCTCGCCGAGCCTGAATCCAGGCGGCCACGTGATCGAGTGCCACGGGATTGGCGAGGGAATCCTTCGAAGCGGCCTGTTCAGCCGGCAGACCGAGCAGCATCCGTTTGATCGGCACTTCGAGCTTCTTGCCTGACAGCGTGCGCGGGATCATCGGCACCCCGTCGATGACATCGGGAACGTGGCGTGGCGACAGCTCGGTACGCAACGCCACCTTGATCCGGCCGACAAGTTCGGCGTCGAGCGCAACGCCCTCGGCACATGCCACCAACAGAATCAGCTCGCCCGGCCCCGCCTCACCGGACGTGTCCTCGAGATGCACGACCACGCTGTCAACGATCTCTGGCATCGAGTCCACCACGACGTAGAAGTCGCTGGTCCCGAGACGAACACCACCACGATTCAGCGTCGCATCCGAACGCCCCGTGATCTCGCACGCTCCATCGTCGAAGAACGTGATCCAGTCGCCGTGGTGCCAGACACCCGGGAACGTCTCGAAGTAGGTGCCCCGATATCGCTCACCGGAAACGTCGCCCCACAAGCCGACAGGCATCGACGGCATCGGCGCTGCGATCACGAGTTCGCCAGTCTCGCCCGGTGCACACGGCGATCCGTCGGGTCGAAATGCCTGCACGTCACAGCCGAGCATGCGAGCACCGATCTCACCTGCCCGGATCGGCAGCATCGGCGCCGTGCCGACAAAGGCCGTGCACACGTCGGTGCCACCGCTCATCGACCCGACCTGGATGTGAGCGCCCACAGCCTCTGGCACCCATTCGAACCCCTCGACCGGCAGGGGCGCTCCGGTCGACCCGAGATGCCGCACACGGGACAGATCCAGCTCGTCGCCTGGGCAGATGCGCTCTTTGCGGCACGCCATCACAAACGGGGCACTGACTCCACAGACGTCGACTTTTTCATCGGCAGCCACCCGCCACAGTTCAAGAAGATCGGGCGCGGCCGGGTCACCATCGAACAATACGATCGTCGATCCGGTGAGCAGGCCGGAGACGAGGAAGTTCCACATCATCCACCCGGTGGTCGTGAACCACATCACGCGATCACCGGGGCGCAAGTCGTAGTGCAACGACCATGCCTTCACGTGTTCGAGAGTGATCCCACCGTGTCCATGCACAATCGGCTTGGGCAGCCCGGTGGTGCCGGAGGAGAAGAGCACATAGAGGGCATGGTCGAATGGCACTGGCTCGAACTCAAGCGGCGCGTGCTCCGCAAGCAGCGGGGTCCAACCGTCGGTTCCGGAGGCATCGAGGTAGGGAATTCGGACGACGTGCTCCAGAGTTGGCAGCGCGGCGACGATCTCTTCGACGTGATCCGAACGGTCGATGGCCCGATCGCCGTACATGTATCCATCGACCGCGATCAGGACGGTCGGCTCGATCTGCGCCCAACGGTCTGTGACCGCCCGCACCCCGAATTCGGGCGCACAGGAGGACCATGTTGCGCCAAGGCTGGCAGTGGCCAGGAACGCCACGAGGGTCTCACTGATGTTCGGCGCGAACGCGACCACTCGGTCACCCCGACGAATGCCGAGACGACGCAGACCGACACGACATCGGCCGACGCGGTCGATCAGTTCTGTCCAGGTCACCTCGTCGCGTTCGCGGCTCTGCGAACGCCCGATGATGGCGATCTGGTCACCGAGCGCTGCGCCGTGCGCCAGGGCCCGTTCCGCGTAGTTCAACGTGCCGCCAGGAAACCACGTGGCGCCTGGCATCGATGCCGACTCCAGTGACGCGGTGGGCTTGTCGATCCAGTTGATGCACTGCCATTGCGCCAGCTCGTTCCAGAACTCCCCCGGCTGTCGGAGCGACCAATCGAGCACGTCGTCATACGACCGGAGACGCAGCCCGTCGTCCGCTTCGACGTGCTCGGCGAACTCCGCCATGACGCTCGAATCCCATGCATCGTCTGCCGGCACCCAGGTCACCGCACCACGTTGTTCGCTCATGACGCTGATCCTTCCACAGCGCCACGCACCGGATCTGGGAACATGGAGCCATGACAGGACGACCTCGCGCTGCGGTGGCAGCGCTCCCCGGATATCAACCCGGCCGCTCAGCTGCGGCAGTTGCAGCCGAGCACGGCATCGCAGACGCGATCAAGATGGCCTCGAACGAGCTCCCGTTCGGTCCCCTCCCGTCGGTCGCCGGCGCGATCAGCGGGGGCATCGAACATCTCGGTCTCTACGCCGACCACGGAGCTGCCGCCCTGCGCGCCGACATCGCCGCGTTCGTCGGCCTCGACGCCGACCAGGTCACCGTCGGCGCCGGGTCGGCAGGCATTCTCCAGCAGCTCCTCCTCAGCTACGTCGGCGTTGGCGACAAGGTCGCGATGTGCTGGCCGTCCTTCGAGGCGTACCCGCTGTTTACTGCGTTGGTCGAAGCCGAGGAGATCCGCGTCCCGCTGCTCGACGAGACCTTCGACCTCCCGTCACTCGCAGCGGCGATCGATGCCGACACCAAGCTTGCCTTCGTCACCAACCCGAACAATCCGACCGGCACCGTGGTCGGCACTGACGAGATCATCGGCTTCCTCGGCTCCGTCCCCCCAACCTGTCTGGTTGTGCTTGACGAGGCATACTCCGAATTCGTGACCGACGAGCGCGTCACGGACTCGACGCTGCTGCTCCCCGACCACCCGAACCTGGTGATCACCCGCACATTCAGTAAGGCCCATGGATTGGCTGGCCTGCGTGTGGGCTATGCGCTTGGCCACCCTGAGGTGATCGGCATGATCGATCGGACCCTCGTCCCCTTTGCCGTCAACGAGCTGGCGCAGCGTGCCGCTCGGGCGAGCATCGACGCGGCCTCCGAGATGCGCGCGCGGGTTGCCGCGGTCGTCGCCGAGCGAACACGCGTGACCGGGGCACTGCGTGACGGTGGGTGGAACATCCCCGAGCCGCAGGGCAACTTTGTGTGGCTCCCCGTCACGGCCGACGCTGCCGCGCTGGGCAACGATCTGGAGCGGCGAGGCGTCGTCACTCGGGCGTTCGCAGGCGTCGGAGTTCGTGTGACCATCGCAAGCCGGGACTGGAACGATCGCTTTCTCGCTGCACTTGCAGAGGTGCGACCCAAACCGACCTGCTGAGCGCAGCCCACCGGCGCTACAGCACGTTACGAAGATTGGCCGCCGCCGTCTCGGGAGTCAGGTCGCGCTGCAGGTTTGCCAACAGCTCGTAACTCGCGGGAATCTTGGCCACGTCGGCCGACCTCAGTAACGGTGGGTAGTAGTGAGCATGGAGCTGCCAGTGGGCGGCTTGGCCCCGTGGCGCGGTATGCCAGCCCGAGCAGTACGGGAACGGCGTGTTGAAAAGCCGATCGAACCCGCTCAACATGACCTTCAGCGCCTCGGCCAACGCCTCGCTCTCGTCGACGGTGAGGTCGAGCAGCGACGCCACTCGGCGCCGCGGCAGCACGATCGTCTCATAGGGCCAGTACGCCCAGTACGGCACCGCAACGACCCAGTGGTCGTTGGACATGATGACCCGATCGCCGGTGGCCAATTCGTTTTCGACGTAGTCGAGCAACAGATGTCGTCCGTGCTCTGCGTGATAGGCCCGCTGGTGTTCAAGCTCAGCAACGATTTCGTTTGGCAGGAAGTTCGACGACCAGATCTGACCGTGCGGGTGCGGGTTCGACGACCCGGAGATGGCGCCGCGCGTCTCGAACAGCTGCACATACTCGAACCGCTCAAGCAGCTCGGCGAGCTGTTCCTTCCAGAGGTCAACCACTACCCCAATTTCATCGAGATCCATCGTTGCAAGTGTCCGACCGTGCTTCGGCGAAAAGCAGATGACTCGGCACTCGCCATCGCCGGTTCCCGACTGATACAGCGAGCTGCTTGACCCGGCCACCACTTCGGCGGGGGGCATCGGTACATCAGGGAGCAACGCGGCAAAGTCATTCTCGAAGACGAACGTCGATGTGTAATCGGGATTCTTGACGCCACCGGCTCGCTCGTTGCCAGGGCAGAGGTAACAGCCCGGGTCGTAGTCAGGTGGACGAGCAATCGCTGAGTCGTCGGTTTGACCCTGCCATGGCCGCTTCGTCCGCTGCGGCGACACCACGACCCAATCTCCGGTGAGCGCGTTGCGACGACGATGCGGGTGGGTCGACGGGTCAAAGGTCTCAGGCACGTCCCGACCGTATTCGTCGAGATCGCATCGGAACAACGGCCTGAGCGAACAATTGCGAACACCTCGTCAACACACCCCGACGTCAGCGTTGGTCGGCCGTCGCCACGCGGAACGCTCCGCTCCGATGTGACCGCTGGATCAGACGCCGAGGAGCTCGCGCCAGCGGCTCGCGTCGATCTCAGCCGGTGTGAGCCGGAGCGTTGCTTCAGGCACCATGTCCGCAACGACGCGAGCCTCGGCGTAGTGATGACCGACATGGCGCAGCCCTGCGAACAAGGGTTGGCGAAACTCGATCAAGTCGGTGGGCGGCATCTCGGCGAGAAAGCCCCACATCGTGAACGCCATCTTCACGTCGTGGACAACCGGTGCACGCGAGAACAGCGATGCACGGCGGAGGGCAACACCGAGGCAACCACGGATGGCGTCCTCAACGTGCTCGCCTCCCTGCATGTGCAATGACGGTGCGAGTTGTCGGGCGATACGCAGCGCGAACCCTTGGTCAGGCCCTGGGTTGCCGCGGCGCGGGCCCTGGGGTTGAAAGCCAGGGATCTCTGCGGGTCGATCAGGCATCCAGTTGTCTGGCACATGGTCGGGCGATCGGTAGGCGCGGGCGCGAGACATCGGTGCCACAGGGCTGAACTTCGGTGCTGCCATTGCCCTAGTTCTACAGGATCAACAGCAACTTCGGTGCGACGACCAGAACAGCCGGGACTTCTCCGGTCGACGCTGCGAGTCAGACGCTGTGGAGCAAGCCGTAGACAATGCTGTCCTCAAGCGCACGCCACGATGCTTCGATGATGTTGGGACTCACACCGATAGTGGTCCAGTCACGCACACCGTTTGTTGCCGACAACAGCACTCGCGTCGTGGCACCTGTGGCTGACCCGCCATCGAGAATCCGCACCTTGTAGTCGATGAGGTGAATCTCGGCAAGCTGCGGCAACGACTGCCCCGCCGCCATTCGGAAGGCGGTGTCGATGGCGTTGACTGGGCCGTTGCCCTCAGCAATCGAAACATGGCGTTCGGCGCCTTCGTCGTTCGGACCGCCGCCGATCCACAGCTTGACGGTTGCTTCGGTGCTGAACGACCCGTCGGCCAACTCATCGGTGATCACCCGCATCGACTCGACCTCGAAGAACTCAGGGACCTCGCCGGTCGCCCGTCGCATCAGCAGTTCAAGCGAGGCGTCCGCTGCCTCGAAGTGGTAGCCCTCGTGCTCGAGACGCTTGAGTTGGTCGATCACGTCGTTGATCTGGGCACCGTCAATGACCAGGCCGAGTTCATCGGCCTTCATCTGGATCGTCGCACGCCCCGCCATCTCCGACACGACGAACCGCGTGCCGTTACCGACTGCGACCGGGTCGATGTGTTCGTACGCATCCTTGGCCCTGGCAATCGCCGAGACGTGCAGTCCCGCCTTGTGCGCAAACGCGGACGAGCCGACATATGGCGCCTGCGGATCGACCGCCCGGTTGAGTGTCTCGGCGACGCGATGACTGACCGTGGTCAGGTGCTCCAGCCGGCCTTCCGGCAGGCAGGTGAAACCTTGCTTCAACTGCAGGTTCGGAATGACCGTGGTGAGGTTGGTGTTGCCGGTCCGCTCCCCCAGGCCGTTCAGTGTGCCCTGCACATGCCCCGCCCCGGCGCGCACCGCGGCCATCGAGTTAGCCACGGCACAGCCAGTGTCATCGTGGCAGTGGATGCCGATAATGGCGTCGTTGCCGACGTGTGCCTTGACATCGGCAACCACGGCTTCGACCTCGTCGGGCAGCGTTCCGCCATTGGTATCGCAGAGCACCAGGTGCGTCGCCCCATTGATCACGGCCGCCTCGATGGCACGCAGCGAGAATTCAGGATTGCTCGAGTAGCCATCGAAGAAGTGCTCCAGGTCGACCAGCACACGGCGACCTTGCCCATGCAGGAAGCCGACCGAGTCGGCAATCATCGCCACGCCTTCGTCGAGCGTGGTCTTCATCGCTTCGATGACCTGGTATTCCGAGCTCTTGGCCACGATGCAGACCGCGGCCGTGTTGGCCTCGATCAGGTTGCGCAAGGTGGCATCGTCGTCAGACTTACCACGGGGCCGACGAGTGGAACCGAAGGCCACGAGTGTCGACGTTCCAAGCGTGAGTTCGGACTCCGCTCGAGCGAAGAACTCGATGTCCTTCGGGTTCGCCCCGGGCCATCCGCCTTCGATGTAGTGCACGCCGAGAAGGTCGAGTTGTTCAGCGATAGCCAACTTGTCGTCGACTGTCGCCGACACCCCCTCAACCTGCAATCCGTCGCGCAAGGTGGTGTCAAACACCTCGACCAATCGTCCTGCACGTAGATCCATGGCGACGATTCAATCTCCCTGCGGCGCGCTTCGCCACAGCTTGTCGAATGACACGCGTGCAACATGTGGACATGGGTGTGCATGAACGGTGCGCAACACGGGGACAACCGAGGCAAAACTGGGGGTAACAAAAAAGGTTCGGGGATAACCCTGTGTCTTTCGGAAAACCCCTTGACCATTGATTTCCCCGCGTCTTTACTGGTGTCTGTTCCGGAGAGCGCATGCCAACCGGAGCGGTGAGGACGGAGCTTCGGCTCGACCCACACCGCTCACGAGACACAGCGGGTTCGGAAAGGACAGAGTTCACGGCCACCTCAGACCGGGTTCGTACTGCACCTTCGGGTGAAACACGAACAACGGAGAGTCGGCACCGAATCCGGGCAACCGGCCGAGGTGTCAGGTCCAACCGAGTCGAGCGGTCCCTTCGGGGAGCGAGCGGCCACGGGGATCTGCAGGGTCGTTCGGGAAACCGAACGAGTCGGCGAGGCGACCGAACCGAGTGTCGGCCTTCGGGTCGGAGCACGGAGACGGGGCAGTGGTGCAGAGCCGAAAGATCTGGGGCCACCCCAACTGGCCTCCGAGAGGACGGTTCTGATTGGCACCAGCTTCTGATGGCGCGGGAAACCGGGTCAGCGTGAAACGGTGACAACTCGGGTGCGGAGTCGGCTTGCCGGCAACGTGTCCCGAAAAGCGGCATCGCCCGCCGCGCCACAACGGCCAGTTTCGACTGGACGGGGTGAACGCAACGGGCGATGTGAACTGATCGAGACGCAGGTTAATTCCCGTCGATCGATCAGTGGTGGATCTGTCCGCCTTGAATGCCCCGAAAGGAGCGCCGACTTCGGTCTGGCTGCCCCGGACGGGGCATTCTTCGTTTTCCGAACCATTCCGCGACGAATCCGAAATTTGTAGGAAAATCGTCGCTGGGCGACGCTGATGGGACAAGTTTCGGTGAGATCGAGGGCAGCTACGGTGCGGTGATGGCTCTGAATGCACCAAGTCTCGGGATGTGCTTCGATCGTTCGCTGCCGGCGTCTGCCGTCATCGAGTTCGCCGAGGGACTCGAAGCGGGGGGTGTCGAACAGCTGTGGGTGATCGAAGACTGCTTTTACACAGCGGGTATCTCGCTCGCCGCGACGGCGCTCGCTCGCACTGACCATCTCCAGGTCGGCCTTGGCATTTTGCCCGCAGTGGCACGCAACGCCGCGGTCACGGCGATGGAGATTGCCACGCTGGCTGAGCTCGCACCTGGGCGACTGCTTGCCGGCATCGGGCACGGCGTGCAGGACTGGATGGAACAGATGGGTGCCCGCACACCATCACCGCTGACAACGCTCGACGAGGTGATCACCACCGTCCGTCGACTGCTCCAGGGCGAGACCGTGACCTTCGACGGCAGTGAAGTGACCATGCGCGACGTGGCGCTCGTTCCAGCACCGACTCAGGTACCGCCAGTACTGGCCGGCGTGCGTGGACCAAAGTCGCTGGCACTCGCCGGACGTATCGCCGACGGCGTGGTGCTGGCCGAAGGCGCAAGCCCTGCCTACGTGCGACAGTCAATCGAGCAGGCCGGATCACCCGCCGGCTTCCGCACCTCGGTGTTCAGCGCGCTGTGCCTCATCCCCAACCGCAAGTTGGCCCATCACGCAATGAGCCCGTTCGTCGCCGGGCTACTTAGCCAACCAGAGGCAGGCATTCAGGCGCACCCGCACTTCGACGAGATGATCGAACGCTTCACGTCGGGCGGCATCGAAGCCATCGCTGACTTTCCTGACGACTGGTGGGTCGACATCGGCGCGATCGGCACACTCGACGACGTCGTGGCCCACATCGAGGCGCTCACCGACGCCGGCGCCGACGACGTCAGCCTCTTCCCTGGACCGACGCTCGACCTGGCCCGCGACGGCCTGCAGTCAGTGATCAAAATCCGCCAGGCCCTCGCCAGCTGACCTCATCGCTCCGTTTGCGTACCCGAAACGTGTCGTCGGCGACGCCTTCTGGGTACGCAAACGGGAGAAGCGGTGGTCAGACGGCGAGTTCGTTCCAGGACTTGTACTTCGGGTTCTCGCCGCGCACGGTGGCCAGGTATGCCTCGGACAGAGCGAGCGTCATCGGGCCCGGGCAGGGGATATCTCGCTCGTCGACCGAGTTGATCGAGCTGACCTCAGCGGCCGTGCCACAGACGAACGCTTCTTCAGCGATGTAGAGGTCGCTGCGAGCGATGTTGTCAACGCGCACTTCGAAGCCAAGATCCTCGGCCAGCGACGTGACCGTGTTCTGCGTGATCCCTTCGAGTGCTCCCGCCGACAGCGGCGGGGTCAGCAGCTTGCCTTGTCGTGCGACGAAGATGTTCTCGCCCGTGCACTCGGCAACGAGTCCGTTGGGGGCGAGCATGATCGCTTCGTCATAGCCGGCCTTGAGTGCTTCGACCTTGGCAAGTGACGAGTTGACGTAGTTGCCGACTGTCTTGGCCGCTGGCGGCATCGTGTTGTGATCGTGACGAGTCCACGATGAGATCTTCATCCGCACACCCTTCTGGACGGCATCGTCGCCAAGCAGCGCACCCCACGGCCAGCAGGCGATGGCGACCTCAGTCGAGCACGGCAGTGTGTTGAGGCCCATTTCGCCGTAGCCGAGATACGCAAGCGGGCGGACGTAGCACGACGCCAGGCCGGTCGAGGCAACCGTGTCTTTGGTCGCCTGAATGAGTTCATCCACCGTGTACGGGATCTCGAAGCCGAGGATCTTGGCCGACGAGAAGAGCCGCTCGATGTGCTCGGTGAGGCGGAAGATCGCCGGGCCCTCGGCCGTTTCGTAGGCACGAATGCCTTCGAACACTCCGGTGCCGTAGTGCAGCGTGTGGGTGAGCACATGAACCTGGGCCTGATCCCAGTCGACGAGTTCACCGTTCATCCAGATCTTTGGTGTGGGAGTGATGGGCATGGCGTCAGTGTCCCACGCGCCCGGCGATGACGTCACCTACGTCAGTGGTGCTGCCAGTAACCGGATCGGCACACGCCGCACGAATCCGATCGGCCGCATCGCCTTCATCCAGGAAGTCGAGCATGAGTGCCGCAGACAAGATCGCTGCGGTGGGGTTGGCCTTGTTCTGACCAGTGATATCGGGTGCCGAGCCGTGCACCGGCTCG
>Ga0209251_1000268_pt1 | contig 47532 bp, 22 predicted proteins | sample SaaInlV_100m_DNA_6_FD_184665 | JGI IMG/M metagenome (GOLD analysis project Ga0209251, IMG submission 184665) | Marine microbial communities from expanding oxygen minimum zones in the Saanich Inlet - Saanich Inlet SI073_LV_10m_DNA (SPAdes) (version 2) | ecosystem: Environmental > Aquatic > Marine...
ACTGGCACAAAACCCCTAGCAATTCACCCCAAAATCTGCAACAATACATACATGACAAACAAAATGCTTCTCAACGACTCTAAATTCATCTCTGCTCTTCAAGGGTTACAATCCTTTGTGATTGAGACTGGTGCCGACTTAGATATGGCATTTGATTGGGTATGTGACCAGGCACAGATTAACTCCTTTGCAGGTGATATAGATGCCTTTGATTGCTTCTATGATGTATATTCTGATGCCGCAAATGATTGATCTGTTTAACAACTCTCTCACACAACTTTCTAATCTTTCTTTATACAAACCTATGACTACTTCAAACCCTTATGTAAACACCCTCATCGAGATGGGTTATGATAAGCAAGACTGCGAAGTCGCTTCCACTATGTTTCAAAAACGCTCTTTCCCATGTGTTATCCATGGTCGTCAATTTGACACTGAAGAGCAATACTTTGCTGAGTTACATGAGTATATGAATGGCATGTAAATGAAGCGTTTATAACACTCTAATCGCTTCACATTCTTTACTAAATCTTTTGATCATGCGTATTGCTCTCTCTGTTATTATCATTCTCTGTGGTGTTAACTTACTCATTGAGTTATTAGATTCTTCTCTTGTTGATGTTATCCAACAACGAAACGAGACAATTCAAAAACAAATCGATGCAATGTAAAATAAATATAACACATTACGGAGTTAACTTACTATGGCAATGATCAATGGAATCGATCGCGATGATTTAGAAGATGCTTATATTGATGCTATTTTAGAGGATGCAGGAATTATCTGTTTAGATGGAGATAATCCACCTCAAAGGTATCAACAAAAGTATGAATTATTACAGACAAAGTTTCGTAAGTATAGCGACAAAGAGATGTATAATGAGATTGAAGCAAATAAACCCGAGTTATTAGAGAGAACTTATCCTGAGTAATATGTTAAATCTTCCTGTGAATTGCAGTGCTGCATGTTATCAATTTCGTAAAAAACCCGATCCTATTGATTGGAGAATCGTTGTTGAAGATGATTACTTAGATGTGGAGTCATGTGAGTATCTATTCAATTATTTTACGAATGGATGGATCAACGAAGATGGCGAATCTGTTGCCCATGAGTTTGATTGGTTGCCATGGACATTTTGCAATGTTGTAGGTGATCATGAAGCAGATATTATGCCTACGTTAAAATCAAATTGGCAACTTTCACATGTGTTTTATCGTAATGCGGATGATTACGATCCTGATCATGAGTCATACTATTCATATTTGATGCAATCGTTAGTTGATAAGATCTATCCCGATTACCTATACAAAATCAAAGCAAATCTTAATCCTTATCAAGGGGAAGAAATCATTACTCATGGGTTTCATACTGATTTCGGAAAACCAGGATTTACTTCTATCATTTATCTTAATGATTGTAATGGTAAAACTATTCTTAAGACACCAGATAACATGGTCGAGATTGAATCAAAACGTGGTAGAATGATCACGTTTGATAATCGTATCCAACACACAGGTACAACATCAACAGACACAAGAGTTCGTGCTGTTATTAATCTCAACTACTACATTCATGATGAAAGTAAAGTCTACGGTAGAGTTTAATCTACACTCCCCACCGAAAAACTATCATTACACAGTAACACCACACAATGCTAAGTTTGATGCAGTTTGGTTAATTCATCCCCCTGATAAGTTTACTTACACAAAAGAAATAGTATCTACAATATGGGGGTTTATTAACAAGAAAACAAATGCTATTCATTCTCCTATTAATAGCAAGAAACCAGGCACAATCATTGATCCTTCGTTAACTACCAAATGGACAGCAATGCACCCTCCCAAGGTAAACCCACTCCAACAACTTTTCAGGTAGGGCAATTAGTTAAGTGGGGTAAGTATCAAGGTAACATTAGACACGTTGATATAGATTACATCACTATCTGTATTAAAACTTACCCTAATGATGACTCCTATCGTAAACGTAACCAAAGAGAAGTATGTCTACTATGTTTCACTCACCAATGGAATGATGTCATCATACAAGACAACAACTAAAGAGCAATTATCCTATATTGCTATTACTCTCAAAGAAACATTAAGTATAGTTTTCCACAACCTTTTCCACAGAAAGGTATCAAATTGTGGAAAACACGGAGATTAATTAAATGTGTAAATAAATCTATGTTTGTGTTGTATTCCTCTTAAATGTTTCCGAGAGATGTAGTCTTAGCACGTTTCCTAACGATACACAACCCCCAACATATAAGGACTTCAAATGTGTAACAACCCCTTGACAATCCTCCGAGATTCCTGTATAATAACACTGTCAGGTTTGATAAAGGTATGAAGTACATTATCTTCAATGAAGAGAAACAAAAGGTCGGAGAGTTTGCATCAATCTATGACCTCGAATTATACCTCGATGGTGTAAGAGAGGGAAGGGGAGAAAGTTATCCTATTACAGAGAGAATGTCTCCCTTTGATTATCTCAAATCAATTCGTTGGTTTATGACAATAGACGATCAAATCTTAAGTGCTTAAATGTTACTCAGGCCAGCTGACCCAATCAGTTGACTAAGTGGCACAAGGAGACGGCACAGGGCACCGAAATGGTGTATCTTATAGGAGTGGAGGGGAAGCAACCCCAACACACCTTAAAACCTCTTCTAGGACTCTCATGCGTAAGATCGAATCTCAAATGTGTGCCGCTATTCAGGCAAACCAAGATTTCAAATCTGGCAACACTCAAGTGATCACGATTGAAGGTGTTAGTTTCATCTATCTCCACGGCAACCAGATTGCAACAGTGGACGAAGATAGCATGACAATCTATGATGGAGGTTGGCAGTCTAATACAACCAAATCACGATTGAATGCACTATGTGATGAGTTCTGCATCGCTGGTGAGGGTGTATTTCAAAAGAATTATAAGTGGTTTGTGCGTAAGTTTGTAGGACAGTTTGGCGATCAAAAGTATTTCAAGAACGAAGAGTTTGAGTCAGGTTATGTGTTTGCCTGATTGACAAATAGGGACAGGTTTGTTATACTGGGGGCAGTTAAATGGGCCCCCTTAAATATAAAAAAGGCCACTACCCTAACCTACAAAGGTACCCATGAGCGTTTGATATATTAATAGGAAGTTTCTTTACAGCCTATATAAAAAAATTCGCCCAGTAAAAATCATCCCCTTATAAGTTTTTAATATGGACTGGAAAATTCGCCAAGATCGTCAAGACGACCGTGTTTGGTGTATGGAAGTGATGCTGAGGCACGAAGGATTTTTAGATCCTCGGATATATGAGTGTGCTGACTACTGTGCCAGTGCTGGTTTGACAAAAGATGCTAATGATGTCAGAGCAGCATGGGAGGAGTGGAAAGTAGATAATCCGTCAGATAATCCACAAGTAATTAATAGGTTATAGAGTTATGTCCAAGAGATTCACAATCACTATCGAAGAAAATGAGTTTGGGGAATTAATTTTACCAATACCTGATGAAGTCTGTGAGGATCTTGGATGGACAATTGGGGACGATTTAGAATTTGATGTTGATGATGTCACTGGGAGTTTTACTCTTAGGAAAGTTGAAGAATAGTCAGCAGCGCGACCACAGCGAAAACCACATTTCACCGCTTTTACTCTGATGCAATTTGAAGAAACTGAAACTTACAAAGAGATTGATGCTAATTTTGTTGCCATCAAGAATAGTTTAGATGATAATGCAGATGCCCATGAGATATTAAATAACACGATTGTTGCTATCAAGGGTAATATTGATGAGATTGTGAATCATATTTCAACGTTACCTACACCTGATAAGATTTTATATAAACCTGAGGGTGCTGATTATATGAATATCAAAGATAATTTTGATTATATTTACAAACGTTTAAATCGATTAGAAGAAACAGTATTCGGAGATAATAAGTAAATGTCTTGTCACAACGATGGATCACCATGTGGATCTATAGGATTTGGTATAGGAACATCAGGAATCCGAAATTCAAGTCATTGTGATGCTAGGCGTCCAGGATCAGTGAATGCATGTACACCTATTGATGTACAGATATATCCACCATTAACAATTCCGAGTGGTATTGAGAAGATGCCAGCAGATGCTGTGATGTATGATTCTACGATACAATCGCCATTTCCTCCTAGTTATGGTGGTGGAGTCGATTATGCATCACCTACAGCATCAGCTGATACTGCAGCTGCATCTTGTGGAAAACTTACTCAAATTGTATCTTGTGGTTTAATTTCATTTGGAAATGTGCCTACAGGACTGTCTTATCAAGAAATGGATAGTGACACATGGTTTGGTTATTTGTATGATGTCGGTCCTCATGGGGGAGTAGTTGGCACACCATGTTATCGTCTTCAGAAAGAAACTCGCACAGGATCTTCTAGTAGCACTACAGGTGCAGGACCTGATGGCACTGGTGGCACGACAACAGCAGGACCTTCTAATCAATCATCAAAGACTTTATGTATTCCTTGTAGTCAGTTTTATTGCACACCACAAAGCACGTCTATTAGTTACACATATAATGGACCTAATGAAACGGATGATCCAGATTGTCCATACCCAACTATATTTGCTGTCGGATCAACTGCTAATAAGATTGTATTTAGATATGAGTCTTTATCTACAGTGATTCCAGATACTGTAAATGATATTAATTTTGTATATTCACCTGATGGTATTGATGTTGATGTATGGAATAATAACAATTATAGTGGTGGAGACCCAGTAGTTACAACACAAAATCCTTGGAAACCTGGTGATGAATCATTTGAGGACTTTGTTATTGTTGAAGGAGAAGATCTTGAGGATGGAGATGCGCTAGGACTGAAGGTTAAATTCCGAATTGCTCCTATCGTTAGTGGTGCAGGAGAAGTAATTTCCTTTACAGGCACCCAATGGGAGTTTATCGAATTGATTAATGGTGGTCAAAACTATAGTGTTAATGATACTTTTACATTATCATATACTCGTAATCATACTGATGGCACATCTAGTGAGTTAACTATAGATTTAAAAGTAACTTCTATTGGTCCTACGAATTCAGTATCTGCTATTGAAGATTTTTCCACTCTTTCTGAAGGAGATACTGTGAATGGACATACCGTTATTGCAACTAGGCACAGTGATATTGATAATTTTCCGTATCACATTGTGTATATTGATACAAATGGATCAGACTTTGTAAAAGACACGCAATATACATCTAGTAGAAATCATGTTATTACTGTAGTTGCGGGGTATGGCATTGTAGATCGCGCATATTTTGGTGGATATTATGAGTTTTATGAGAAATCCGTGCAGTATACAGTCCATAATTTAGATGAAGCATCTCCAGATGTGTTTAATTCCATCAGACAACCTGATGTTACGGTAAATCTTAGTAATGGCACGGTATCTGGATTCACTATTAACAATGGTGGGGAGGGTTTAAACAAGTTACCAAACAAACCTAACCTTGTAATTACCGATCCTAACGTCTCAACGGGGAAAAGTGCTAAGATCGAAGGTAATTTCAGTGGTGGTGTCTTAACTTCTATCAAGATTGTCAACCCTGGTAGTGGATATTCAAACGCAAATCCGCCTCAGGTGTGGGTTAAAAACGTTTATAGGGAAGATGAGACGGTTACGTTTGAAGGAATCTCTCAAAAAGACGCAGTTGTAGACGATTTTATTGAAGAAGTCCGTAAAACGGGCAATTTCCCTGAATTTACCAACGTCAATTCTTCAGATGCTGGTGCAATTGCGGGAAATGCAGCTAGACAAGAGCAATATACTCAAAAAACACAAAATATTGTGAAAGCAAATCGTAAAGTCAAGCAAGATTTCGATACAAATCGTAATATTGAGTTACCTCAAAGACTTTATCGTAGGGATGAAGTGGAGAAATTGCGTGGCACTTATAAAAATGGTGAATTATTCAAGTATGATAGTCCAAATATTAACAGTATTTCGCCAGAATACAGAAAGCAAAATAAATTATCTCAGGATGTTAATGCAAACACATTAAATACCGCAATGGATAACCTTATTCAAGATCAAGTTCCTGATAGTATCAATTATCCAGAGAATTATGTTGAGACGACTCAAAGAAGATTTGTGAATATGCCGCAAGCAACTCCTCTTACGAAATATACAATTAAACAATACAGAGCAGATCCGCGAGCAGATGCAGAGATAAATATTACTTTAGGATGCACGTTGCTTGAGAATGGGTGTACTCATATGGTATCATTGTGTGCATCTCCTGTAGGTTTTCCTACACCCCCAAGCAGCACCACTACATCAGAAACGGATCCTGTATCTGGTGATACGACAGAAACCACTGAGGCTTTCTCTTATCTGCTTTCTCCACTTCTTGGCACAGGATGTCAAAATTGGACTGCAGTCGGCACGATGAAAATTAGACACAATATGACAAGATCTACACTTACATATGCAGAAGCAACTGCAGCATATGGAAATCCATTTGACATTTAGTAAATAGGAGAGTATGATATGGCAGGGTTATCTGCAGCAGTATACCAAGGAAACTGCACTGGTCATGGTAGATGTATGCCACAGGCTGTGCATAGCACTGTGCCTTGTGGTACACCTTGCCCAGGTGTCGTTCCAAGACCCGTTGCTAGTTTAGACGGTCAATTACTTTGGCCTCCTTTCCCTCTGGTCCCTTTGAGTGTAATGAGCACCGTATTTAATGTAGTTATTAATGCTCAAATTCCAATTGTTGACCAAGATCTATTGACAAACCATCCAGGTGCTTGCACTAACCTAATCAAATTTAGCGGTTGTGACCCCACTCCAGCAGCAATACCATGCCCTGCAGCAAATCTTGCTACAGAGGACGTTGCAGGGGGAGGAGCACACGTTAGAAAGGCATTTGCAACTAGTAAGTCAGTCTTTTTTAATGGTCGTAGAGCATGTAGAACTGCAGATCCCCTAGGACCACCTTGCCTGTCTCTAATCGGAGCAGGATCACCAAACGTTTTTATTGGAGTTTAATTATGGCAAAGAGTAGAGTTGGATTATCAGGTGCTGATACAATCGAGTCGCAACCAAAGCGCACTCGTCAAGGACGTGGTAAGCATACTAAGTATACTTCAACATCACGTAACAACGCAAAAAAGCGTTATCGTGGTCAAGGTAAGTAATTTTAATCCCCTTAGGGGGATTTTTTTATGAACCACATAAATAAAATGTGGGGAATTGAAACCTAGGAATGGCGTTAAAAAAGATCACAAGTAATGATTTTAAAAAATCTAGGAATTTTAAAGATATTTCTCTTTCATTCCTGAAAAATCCTTTTACCAAGGATATTTCACCAGTGACTAATGCAGAGGCTATTAAGCAGTCTGTAAAAAATATTGTTTTGACTGCTCCAGGGGAAAAGTTATTCCAACCAAGATTTGGATCTAAAGTATACACATTACTTTTCGAACCTCTAGATCCCTTCATTATTGATACCATTCAGTCTGAAATACTAAATACAATCAATAACCATGAAAAGAGAGTAACTGTAACTAGTTTGAAGTGTATTCCAGATTATGATAATAACTCTCTTGATGTATCCTTAGAATATCAAATAATTGGTATACCGATTACAGAAAGCGTACAATTCGTATTGCAGAGACCATAATGCAACCCAATAATTTAACAGCACTAGATTTTGAGGACATTAAATCGTCCATCAAATCATATCTAAAAACTAGAGACGAGTTTACGGATTATGAATTTGAGGGATCTGCATTATCATACCTAGTTGATACACTAGCATATAACACATATTATTCTTCATTCATGGCAAATATGTCAATGAATGAAGTATTTTTGTCTTCGTCTACAGTTAGAGACAATATTGTCAATATTGCTAAAATTTTAAATTATACGCCAAGATCAATCAAAGCATCTACAGCGTATTTACATTTAGTTATCCAGACCAGACAAACTTCTGGATCTTATCCAAATAATATTACTTTATTAAAAGGTCCTGTAGCAACTGGTGGAAACTATACTTGGAATCTTTTAGAGCCAAGAACTGCCGTGGTTGATCAAACCACAGGAATTGCAGAAATGCGATGTGTGAAGATTCAAGAAGGAAGTTTGATTAACTATTCTTATCTTGTCAACACGTTTGCTAAGCAGAGATATTACATCCCTACTCCTAGTGCAGACACTTCAACATTGAGTATTACTGTAAGACCCAATGAGACTAGCACAGCATCTGATGTTTATAACCTAGTTGAAAATATCACTACGGTAACTTCTACTGATAGGATTTACTTCCTTTCAGAAAGTGAGGATAGTAGATATGAAATTTTCTTTGGTGATGGTGTTATTGGTAGAAGACTCGGTGATGGTGAAGTCATTGATATGGAATATCTTGTAACCTCAGGAGAGTCTGCAAATCAAATCTCTTCATTCTCCTTTATTGGTAGATTTTTAGACAGCAATGGTGCTACTTACAATAGTAATGATGTTAGTTTTACTGTTGCAGAAACATCTAAGTTTGGAGATACTGCAGAGTCTGTAGAGTCCATTAAATTTAATGCACCAAGAGCATTTGCAACTCAAAATAGAGCAGTTACTGCTCAAGACTATGAAACCATTACCAAAAGGGTTTATGAAAATGCTGCTGCAGTGGTAGCATATGGAGGTGATGAAATATTTCCTCCTGTGTATGGAAAAGTCTTTATTGCAATTAAAACAAAGACAGGAGCAAAACTTAACGATACAACCAAAAAGCAAATTTCTGAAAATCTAAGACAATATGCAATGGCATCTATTGAGCCAGTTGTCAGAGATGTAGCATCAATTTACGTTTATCCAAAGATTTTTGTTACTTATGATCCTGCCTGCTCAGGAAGAAGTGTTTCTAACATTGGCACAAATGTCCAGGCAGGAATTAATGATTGGGCATTACAAACAAATATTAATAACTTTAATGGGTCATTTAGTACTTCTAAATTACAAAGATCCGTTGCATTGTCCGACAGATGTATTTCTGATGTATCTACACAACTCTCATTATTAAAATACATAGATCCGACTGTAGGGGAAACTAATACATATTGTATTAGTACTGGATCGGATATTTACGATAGTGCTCCAGGTCAAACCGATGATGGCACATGTAAAAAAGAACCTGTAATCAAGTCTGCAAGATTTAGGACTGCCGATAGACCTACTGTAGACCAATACTTTGAAGATGATGGATTTGGTAATCTCCGAAGTTATTACAATAGTGGTAACAGAAAGATTATTACCAATGACAGTATTGGCACTGTAAATTATGCCACGGGGCAAATTTGCTTTGGTCCTGCAAATGTTATTGGATCTGGAGGTAATAATCTTCCTGTAGATAATACTACTGGTGAAGTTGATACTTCAGATGATGCAAAAGCAGATTTGGGTGACATTTCAATTCCAGTTTCTGTCATTCCATCAAATAACTCTACAATCACAACTCCATCACCAGACACAATTATCGAAGTCATTATCCCTGAAATTTCAGTAGTTCCGATCGGCACACCACTGCCTTCAAATATCCCACTAAATAGTCTTACGCCAGAGATTTTTGAAGTGGTACCAACGACTCTCGATCTTCCCGATATTAGCAACGCTGGCAATTTAGCAAACATCTCCTGTTTTTGATAGATGACAATCAATAAGGTTTCCCAAGTATCTAGAGAGCAACTACCTCAGTTTATCGATGATGGATTTCCACTATTTGGAAAATTCATTGAGTATTACTACAAATCGCAGGAGAAGACAGGTTTAGGACAAAATATCCTAAACAATTTTCTAAACTACATGGATATCGACAAATTAAATGTCGATATTCTTGACGGTGCAACAACAATTGTAGAAGACATCACTACATCATCTTCTACGATTGTTGTTGAAAACATAGACTCTTTCTTAGAAAATAACGGAAGTGTTTTAGTTGGCGATGAAGTCATTTTTTATGAAAGAGCAGTTGCTTCACCAAGTATTGCTTTAAGTCCTGGTATTTCTTTTGAGGAAGTACAATTAAAGGAAATCACCCTTGCTCAAATTGCAGATCTTTTTGATGGATCAAGGCAAATCTTTCCTCTTACAACTCAAAATAATCCTGTCTCTGCCCCTTCGCCTCAACATTTGCAAGTCACCTTATATGGTGAATTATTAGTACCTTTAGATGATTACAATGTAGACGGTACAAATATTACCTTTGTAAATCCACCTAGAGCAAGAACTGCATCTGACGATATTTCTACGATTCAAATTAAATATTTCAACGGATTTGTTGAAAGTGAAATTGTAAGGCTGGATAATATTTCTGGCGGTTTTAATGATGAGACCGTTTCATTTTCTGTTACTAAAGATTCTATTGATTACAAACCAGAAATTGACGAGTATATTCTTGCGACTTATGATGGAAGTCGCTTAATTGCTAAAAATGACTTTACATTTGATGGAAATTTAATTACATTTAATTTTACTCCACTTCCAGGAAGAAAGTTAACTTTATATTCTATTGAAGCTCCTATTCCAAGTTTTGGTAGTGGTGCCATTGGATTTTCTAGGGTTAATAATAACGGTGAATTAGTATCAGTTGCAGTTGGTGAAAACGGGTCAAATTATAGATTTGAATATCCTCCTAAAGTTTCTATCAAAGATAATAACGGCGGACAAGGGTCTGGTGGATCTGCTGTAGCACTAATTAATGGTGTTAAATCAGTTTCTCTTCTTGATGGGGGATTTGGTTACAGTGATACCAATCCACCTACAGTTTTTGTTGAAGCACCAACAACAGTTGATTCAAAATTACCAAAAATTAAAGCATCAGTTACAAATGGATCTATTTCTTCTTTAGAGATTGAAGAATCTGGAAGTGGATATACTTTCACACCAAGACTGTCGTTTGTCCAACCTGGGGGAGCAAAACTTGCTACTCCGACGATTATATCTGGATCTATTAGTGGTGATATTGCTGTAACTGATGGTGGATCAGGATATACAACTTCTCCGACTGTTTATGTTGATTTTCCTACTGGCGAAGATTCAATTAGAGCAAGTTTGAGAGCAAACTTAGTGGATGGAAAAGTTTCCTCCATTACAGTTTTAAATCCAGGACAAGGATATGAAACTGCACCAAGAGTTGCAATTGTTGATCCTGTAGGAGCACAAGTTTTAGAAACTAGAGTTGATGCAGATGGAAGAGTAATCTCCATTGAATTACTGGATGGTGGATCTGGTTATGAGGATGTGCCATCGGTATATATTGTTGATGATAGGCAAGATCCAGTTACAGGTAACTACTCTGGTGGCACAGGTGCAACTGCAGTATGTGCTATTTTCAATGGTCAAATCACCGATATCAATATTACCAATTTTGGCACTGGATACAGCGCCGATGCACCTCCATCTATTGTAATTCAAGCACCACCCAAAGCAAAAGCTTCTGTTGTTGTTGGTTTAAGTGAAATTACGGGTTTTGAGGTAATCAATTCGGGTAGCAATTATAGTAAGTGTAAATTAGAAGGATGTGCCAGAGCCGTAAGTGGCATGGTAAATTACAATCAAGTTGGTAATGCTGAATTTTCCAATGATACTACTGCAGTAGCACACCAATCAGGTGAAGTAGTTAAGTGTTTGGATGCTTTGTTTATCAAGAGACTTCTAGACAAGTATATTGAGCAGTATCTTCCCGATGTCCCAGAATTAGACTACAAAAATATTGATGTAAGATCTGCAATTAAAAATATCAAGACCTTTTATTCTACAAAAGGCACTTCATTTAGTATTGCATACTTATTCAAACTTCTTTATGGTGAAAATGTAAGTATTAGTTATCCAAAAGATCAATTAATCAAACCATCTGCATCTACTTGGGCAACAAATACAATCCTTAGAGCAAAACTTGTATCTGGCAACCCTCAAAATATTAAAGATGCAACATTAATCCAAGAAGCGGATATTGCAGATCCAAATGTGCAAGATGCTTCTGCTCTTGTGGAAAACTTCATTTCTATCAAAACTTCCGAGTTTGATATTTACGAATTGATTCTTTCTCAAGAAACAATTGAAGGAAATTTCACAGTTCCTTACAAATCCAGACTTGCAGAAGAATTGGTAGAGGGAGATCTAATCATCACCGTTGACTCCACTATTGGATGGCCAGAAAGAAACGGCGAACTCATTATTAATGATACTGAAATTGTAAGATATAAGGAAAAATCTTTAAACCAGTTTATTGAATGCACTAGAGACACAAATAGTAGTGGTGAGACTACCTGGGACGCTGCTACAGAGATCAGATCTATCTTTAGAGTATATCTAAACAAAGGGACCTTAACAGAGGTCGTAATGGATATTGTGGGCATTGTTGATGCTCAACAAACTACACTGTCTGACACAGGATCTTACTATCTTCCTGGAGACAAACTTACTGTATCTAAGTTAGGAGGATCTTCAGTAGATCCTCAACTAACAACTTGGTTATATAACGTTAAAAAACTAATTGAAGTTGAAACTATCACTTATGGTGGTATTAATAACAGTTTTGCAACAGTTACCTGCTCTGCACCTCATGGTCTTCTGGTTGGTGATCAAGTAACTGTTTATGGTGCAAATCCAATCATCTATAACGGCACATTTTTAGTTACATCTAGAGATTCCACAACGATATTCCAATATAACTTGCCTCAACCTGCTGTGGTTGAGCCTCAAGGCAATATCTTGATTTCGGTCGATCTAAACAAAGGCAAATCTGAAAATGATGCAATTAGAAAGACAATTGAGCCATATACAACCAATATTCAGAATACCTTCTTCAATTCAGAGCATGTTTATGTAGCATCTACAGGTATTCCAAACTATAATATTGGTCCTTTCTTGGGATCTGCACTTTTACCTGGTAACCAAAGAAAATTAAATCGTTTCCCATTAAATGTCCAAACAATTTCAACTAAGAGTGAAATTACACCTGGATCTATTGGCACATGGGTTAACGGCGTTTCTGTATGGTCTTATAAATCACCACAAACAAAAACCTTTGGTGCTGTAACGGGTGTTAGCATTTTAAATTCAGGATCTAATTATGATGCAGCAAATCCACCAACAATTACGATTGCTGGCGGTGGTGGTAGTGGAGCATCTTCAACTGTAGTTGTTGATGGATCAATTACAGCAATTGAGGTAGATCAAGGTGGATCTGGGTATACATCCTCTCCACTTGTTTCTATTGTTGGTGGTAATGGATCTGGTGCATCTGCTACTGCAATTATCACTAGAGGTGTTGTATCTAGAATTCTTGTCAATAATGGAGGGTCTGGATATACTTCTCAACCCGAAATTACTATTGTTGGTGGTGATGGATCTGGTGCTGCTGCTACAGCACAAGTAAGAGGTCCAGTCGAGTCTGTTAATATTATCGATGGTGGAGCATCTTATACTTCTAATCCTACAGTAACACTAAGTTCTGGATTTGGTGCTGTAGCACAACCAATTGTTAATAATGGTAGAATTCTTTCTATTGCAATTATTTCAGGTGGTCAAGGTTATACAACAGCACCTGAAGTAGAAATTTTTGGTAGTGGTTTCGGTGCTGTAGCGAAAGCCATTATTGATACTGATGGCGATAACGCAGGAAAGGTCACTGGTGTTGAGATTTTAAATAGAGGTATTGGTTATGTAGAAGGAACGACAACAATTTCACTAAGTTCTATTGGATCTGGTGGTGAATTTTCTGCAAATGTATTCCAATGGACATACAATTTACAAGAAACAACCACATTCGATTCTGCCAAAGGATCTGTGTTTGAGGGGTTGAATAATCAATATGGTGGTGAATATTCTCACGTTGCTAATCCACAACGTCTTAGATATATTCTTGGCGATAATTTAATCTTAGATAGCAATAGTAATCTCACTGAGCAAAATGCGTCTTTGGATCATTCTCCTATTATTGGATGGGCATTTGATGGCAATCCAATTTATGGTCCATATGGATTTGATGATCCTACAGATCAAACTTCTAACATCGTTAGAATGGGCACTTCATATAGATTGAAGATAAGACTAGTATATGATGATATTACTAATCCATATCCTTCAAGAGATGACGGTCCATCATTGATCGACGAGCCAGCTGGCACATTCATTGAAGATTATGAATATGATTTTGGCAGTGGCGACCTTGATCAGTATAATGGTAGATTCTGTAAAACTCCCGAGTTTCCAAACGGTAGATACTGCTATTTTGTTACTATTGATAATAGTGAAGCTGGAAATTCAGTATTCCCCTATGTTTTGGGTCCTTCCTTTAACTCTATTGTAGATATTTGGAATCTAAACGACTATTCAATTCAGCAAAATATTCCAACTGGTGTTGTAAGGTATAGAGATCCTTATGAAAACGTTGATATTGATGTTGAGCGTATTCCTAATTCATCTTCCAATGCTTTAACCACAGAAGCGGGTGATACCCTTCTATTTGAAATTGAAGACGAAAATAAAGATGGTGTAATCAGTCAAGATGAGACTGACGATCCCGATCAAATTTTTGAAGAGTCTCCTTTACAACTTTATGATTACTTCCCTAAAGTTAGATTTGATTCCCGAGTTGACATTGAAGTTGACACTATTACTAGATTTGAAAATGCTTCCGTTACTGGATTTATTGTTGAAAATGCAGGTCAAAATTATCAAGTAAATGATATCATTGTTTTTGACAATGCTACTAGTGGTGGTAGTGGTGCTTCTGCTAGAATCTCTAAAATTTCTGGAGAATCTATTACTTCTTATTCATATGAAAATGTTGCAAACATAAACTACGGCATTCTCACTACAGTAGTTCCACATAATCTGGTTGTTGGAGATAAAATTACTGTTAATTATACTCCTGTAATGGATACGACAAATAAGAGATTTGTTGTGCGCCAATATAAGGGTATTGAAGAAGTTGTTATCAATCAAACAGGTAGTGGGTATAGTGTAGACATTCCTCCAACCATCATTATTGATGGCGACGGTGTTTCTGCTGAAGTTGAGGCAATCGTAGAGACCAATGGATCTATCAATTCATTTAATATTATAAATTCAGGATCTCAATTCACAGAAAATCCTAGATTTATACTTTCACATCCACAAATCTTCAAAAAAGCAAATTATGCTACAACATTACTTAATAGTAATGAAGATGTAAAAATTAATGATATTTACATTGCCGAAAATAAAAAATATTATGTCTGTGGAAGATCCGTAGATAGTGTAGGCAATTATATTGGATTTGTTGCCAAGATTTCTGAATCTGGACTATTAGAGTGGAGAAAAACAACAGAGGTTACGGCACCATCTGGTGAAGCAACTTATTTGGAATTTACAAATATTTTAGTTGAAGGATCGGACATATATGCCGTAGGTATTAACAAACCAAATGTTTCAGTCTTGGATGCATACAATCCCGATATTGTATTTGTAAAATTCCAAGAAGATTCTACTGGACTAAACGCATCTGTATCTCAACAAAGAGCTTATGCAGGTATTTCTGGATCCACAAGATCGGATACTGTAACAGGCATTAAAAAGTTAACAAATAATAGATATGTTATTTGTGGACATACAAATACTAACTCCAGTAATCCTTTGGATGCATTTGTCATTGTTATTGACAATACTGGCACTTTTGTAACTAAGAGAAAAATTGCTAGTGATTTAAAATCTGAGAAAATTGTTGATTTTATTATCAAAAATGAGCAAATTTATTTCCTCATGGAAACTGCAGCAACAAATGTTGCTACCGATATCAGTTTAACTTTAGGTAAGTGCCGTTTAGATGGAAATGTTATCTTAGTTGATTGGATGAAGGAATTTACCAATCCAACTTACTCTTTCCTGAATTCTACAATTGAGCTAGATGAATTTGAAGACTTCTATCTAACATCGACACTATGTTTAAAAGCAACTCCCACTGTAAAGAATGCTTTCTGGGTCGCTAAAATAAATGATACCCCAAGTGTTATTTGGAGTTATAGTTATGCAGTTGCTGGTGGTAATATTGATACAGTCAACAGAGGAAGTGTTGATATATTTGGTGATATCAATATTGCATACACAAAAACTCATACAAATGATGAAATTTCTTTAGAAGCAGTACAAGTAAACTATAAAGGAGAAATTGTTGGTCATACTTCTAATAGACTAACTCCAAATGGAGATGTTTATAACAATATTGAAGGTATCAAATCATATGCTACCGCTAACGATGTTTCTGGCGATTTGACTGTATATGGTCAATCTCAGTGGAATAGAAATGAATTTACATTCACCTTCGATCAGACAGACAGTGCTACAGATACTTGTGGCAAATATACCCCAACTTTAATTGGTAATGATTCTACTGACGCTTTAACTCTTGTCGGTGATGGTGTAGCAAAACTATTTGGATATGATGTTGCAACTCCAGCAAACTGGGAGAATGCGGCAATTCAGTTTGCAGCAGCAAATCTAGATGAAAAATTAGGAGATAGTTGGACACTAGAGTTTACTTTATATAAAGATTCGACTAACTCTCAGACTCATTCTCAAACTCAGCAAACTTTAGTTGCTATTGGTGATGCTACAGATACTACTGGTGGTCTTTGGTTATATTATGATGTTTCAAGTGGTCAGTTAGAATTAGTGATAAGCAATAGCGTTACTGCTCTCAATGCTGCAGGATCTGGTTTGAATTCTGTTTCTAGTAACCTTTATGCAGATGATACTTGGCAATGGGTTGCACTTCAAAAGAATGGTGATGCATTTAGTGCATATATTAATGGCACTCAAGTTTTTATGGGCACAGTTTTAAATACTGCATTTGAAAATAAAGATCTTTATATTGGCAATATTCCTGGTAAAAATGGCACAACTGGTCAGTTTGCTTCTGCATATCAGGGTCAATATTACATTGGTGATCTTCGTCTTAAGAATAGAGCACTTACACCAACTGTTCCTTCAGATATTACTACAGCACCAACTGATGATCAGTTTGAATTAGCATATAATTGGAGTGATGATGCTTGGTTTACTGCATTCCATGAAAAGTATGATTATATTGATTATAAGGGTATTAGTTTAAGACTTGATAAGACTCAAAGTGCAGATTATCTTGGTAGTCTTACTACTACAACTAATACAGAATTGAAATGGAATAGATCTTTAGTTGCTGCGGCAACTGGAGTTAATTTGCCTGTTGCTTTAGTAAATTATGCAATTGGATCGGAAGGTCTTCAGGCACTTGATTTCAATAGCACAACTTTAGTTGCTCTATACGATAATGAATCCTTTACTCATAATCAAGATATTTTATTCTTCCGTACAGCAACAATTCCATCTCCAGGATCGCAGAAAGTTATCGCTAGTGCTGTAATTAAAGACAGATATTATTTTAAAGTAACTGACACCTTAAAAATTGATAATATTAAGAGATTAACAATTAATCAACCATTTAACCTCAGTGAAAATGCTAAGTTGGTATTGGATAATGGATCTGGAGGATTTGTAAACAGTGGTTATATTACTGCTGTTGATGTAGAGAATCGCTATGTCTATGTTGCAATCAATAATAATACTTGGGGTAATGATACCAATACTGGTTTCTTAACTACTTCTAGATTTGATGAGCAAGATACTTATGGCATTGTTGGTCCAAATGTCAATGATACTAATACGATTACTAACTATGAGTTTGTTGATGTTATAAACACAACACCAGGCACATTTGATATTGATATGCAAGATTATGATATGCTTCCTACTGTTGGTGGGACAGATAATCTTGACGAATATGCAAGATTCTTTAGCACTTTCAGTCTGAATGATTATTCAGTCAAGATTATTGAAACTTCTGGCGCTACAACTTTCGTACCTGGATCTGTTGTTGGTATTGAAGAATCTGATGTTTCTTACAATTCAGAGAGAAATACTATTCAAATTACTGGATTGACTGGTGTAACTAAAATTACTCTAGTTGCAGATCTTGAAAAGATTTTACAAGTAACTGCAGTTACAAATAGTGATGAAGTTTATATTGTTACCGAAAGTAGTCATTACTTAAGTCAAGGTGAAAATATTTTCGTAGATGGCAACCCCGAGGCACAATATAATGGATCTTTCACTGTAGATCGAGTTATTAGTGTTAAAGAATATACTTACAAGTTAAATGCAATTGCGACGGAAGAACCAGCATTAACTTCTGGTGATGTTGATGTATTCTCCAAGTCTCCAACTCTTAAGATGTATAATCAACATCAATACATCTTTGACATGAGTCATGTATCTCTTATTGGTGGAAATCTTTCTTTTGCAAAGGATAGTCTTTATAAGTTGGAATATTCTTTTAATATCATTGAAAGAATTGGTACTCCAGGAATTGTTGCTGGTGCTCAAGTGCCATCAATTAAGTTAAAAGTAGACGATTCTATCGTTACAAATATTTCCTATTACTTTGATCCTTCTCGTACGGGAGACAACAGTCCAATTGATAGTGATAGTTACCTTGATATTGGTCCATCTCCTTATATTGGAGACTTTACTATTACAGAAACAACAGGTGGCACTATCACTACTGGTGATAATACTATGAAATTTGTTTTGGTTTCTGAGCCAGAAGATGATGCTACAATAGAAAAAGCAAAATACTCAACATCTTCTACAAAAGCAGTCGGATCTATTTCTGATATTAGAATTGTTAATGGTGGTGGTTTCTATACTAAAGTGCCGATTATTTCTAATATCGAATCAAGTAGAAAAATTGAAAGAGTTGAAATTGTAGAACCAGGCACAGAATATGCTGTTGGTCTCTATAATAGTGTGCCTATCAGTGGAGATGGTGAAGGTGGTCTTGTCTCTATTACAGTTGAAAATACTACCGATAGCGAAGGAGTATCTATTCCTGGTCAAATTACAAAAGTAACTGTTACTTCTCCTGGTAAAAATTATACTACCGCAACAATTGATGTTGATTCAATTTCAGGTATTCTTGGTGTTGGTCTTACTGGATCTGGTGCAGAATTAAATGTCATTATTCCTCCTGCTGGCACAGGAGCATCTATTTTTGCCACAGGTAGAAATATTGGTAAAATCAAACAACTTAAGAATAATAACTTTGGATATGATTACCCACATGACTACACTCTGAGACCAGAAATTTCTTTCCCACTTAATGCTCAGTTAATTAATACTAGTATTCTGGAAAGTATTCGCGTGTCAGATCCTGGTAGTGGATATTCTCAAGCACCAGCAGTTGTTATCACTGGTGGTGGTGGATCTGGTGCTATTGCAGAATCTACAATTCAAAATGGCAGATTAAGTCAAATTATTGTAAAAGATCCAGGTAGTGGTTATTCTTCCCCACCAACAGTTGAGTTGAAATCTTCTTTCAACTATGTTGTTAACCTAGATTTGGGATTACTTCAGTTTGCATTCCCACATGGTATTATTAATGGTTCTCAAGTAACTTTAGAAGCAGTTGATATTGGTGATGGCGTAGAATTTCCTCTAGCCGCTGGTGCTATTGGTAGATTGAATTCTCAAACAACATATTATGCAATTTCTGGAGCAGAGCAATCTCTAGAAGCAGATCAGTTAAAACTTGCAATTACAGAATCAAATGCAGAACTTGGTGATGCTATTGGATATGTAAATGCTGGAGTAGGTAGACAGCAAGTCTTAACTTCCTCGTTTGGTGGTGCTGCAGTAGCAAATGTTGTTACCTCTACTTTCCTTGAAGGTGAGCAAGTATATCAAGGCGATTCAATACAAAATGCTACTGCGACTGGTTTTGTTTCTGAGAATAATGGTTGGCAAATTGGTCCTAGAATTTTAAAAATTGTAAATTATAACAACAACTTTAGCGTTGGTGAAAAAGTTACGGGAGTAATTTCCAAATCTGCTGGTGTAATTAGTGATTTGAATATTGCTAGTGGCGTTCTTGAGATTGGTCCTATTACTAAAACTACAGGACAGTTTATTGATGATGTGGGTAAACCTTCTGAAATCATTCAAAAAATCCAAGACTCTTATTATTATCAAGACTTCTCTTATGCAGTTAAGTCCTCGGTTTCTATTAATGATTGGAAAAACATTCTTATCAAGAATGTCCACCCAGCATCCTTTAAAGTATTTGGTGAGTTGAATATCACCGAAAATGCAGTAATTCCAAACAAAGAAATTGATTTCCAATTAACTAAGTCTGTTGAATTGGCAAGAAACGCAATTGTCCCCAACATTCAAAACTTTGCACTAGCAGAACCAATTTATCAAGATTTCAATAATACTGAAGTCTTATTCAGACAGAAGAGACTAACTTCTTCGGAGAATATTCTTACTTCTGTTGTCCAAAGACTTGATGATATTTCAAATCTGTTTGATGGTATCCGTACACAATTCCCACTGACAATTGATCAGAATAATATTGTTGCTGATGCAAAACAGTTGATGATCGTTTTGAATGGTGTTGTCCAAACACCAGAAACTGCGTTTAAAGTATTAAGTGACTCTATTGTATTCAGCGAGCCTCCTTCACCTCCAGCAAGTATCAAATATGCAAGTGTCACAATTGAGCAGATAAGTATTGTCCAATTTGAATTTTCTAATCAGAGTGGCACGCCTCCAGATGATAACCAAATTGGTGCGGTCATTGTTGGCACACAGTCTGGTGCTAGAGCCCAACTTACAAAAGTACTTGGCACTAATAATGTTGGTAACCTTGAGTTGGAATGTTTCATTGCTGAGGGAGTCTTTATTGCAAATGAATTATGCACGATTAATGCTACTGGATATGCTGCAAACTTACAATCAACTTCAGTACCAACTCAAGGATCTCTATTCTTCTATGGAGAAGAAATTAGAAATCTAGATGGAGATGAGGCAGTAATCGAGAGAGTAAACCTACAAACAGGTCAAGAAACACCAATTGCAGAGTTGAGATATGCTATCGGTCTTTCTACAACTGTATTTGAAGTAATTCCTAGCACAGGAATTGCTGCACAAGTACTTGATGTGTTTGAATTGAATGAAAATTATCAAATCGGATCTGAAATTGTCACAGTAACTGGTATTACTCAAAATGTTGATTCTACTACACTAGAAGTTAGTAGAGAGCAAAATGGCACTGCTCTTTCTGCACAGCAAGCAGGAGTGCCGATATATGGGACTCAGATTGAAATTACAAATCAATTGGTTATTAGTAAGACAACTGGTACTTATCAATCAACTCCAGGTCTATTTGATATTCAACTAAACGATGTTATTATTGCATCACAATCTGGAGTTGTGGCAAGAGTTATTGGAACTAGTGCATATCAAGATCCCTCAACACAACAATTTATTAGTCAGATTAATATTTCTGATGGATCTTCATTCTTTGGTCTTCTGTTTAATAGAATTACTTCTCCAGAATTCCCTAATATTGTTATTGATGATATTTCGCAATCTCAGGTTAATGTAGTCGAATATGGTGATAATATATCTCTATTCAGCTCTAGTTTCCCAGCAAATGAATTTATCAATAATTACAGCATCATCTATGATAATGCTGTAGGCACCTTCCAAGATAATGAGTTTATTAGAAATTGGAAGTTTGATTATGGAAATTCATCTGATGATTTTGCTGCAAATGAAGAAGTAAATGTAAGGAAACTTACATTCAAAGATGAAGTTGGTGAGGGATTCTTCACAGCGGGTCAAATTTTAAGATCTCCAAATTCTAAGGCAGAAGTTATTGGATACAATCAAGCGAGAAGTATCATCTATCTTAGTAAGATGGCTAGGACTCAATCAACGGGTGAAGATTATCATAATATGACGTTTGTTGCAGGTGCAGAAATAAACACATATAATGAAAAGTTTGGTAATGCTTGCTTAGCACTTTCTAAGGGCACTTCTGCTCATACTTTCGTAAGTGCTACAGAGAATGGAATCACCGCAGGTGGTGGCGCTACAGGCACCTTTACTGCTGCTACAGGCACCACATATGATGCTATCACTGGTGATATGATCATTGAGATTGGCACACATACCTTAACTACATCTAATACTGTTACTATTGTTGCTAGTGGTGTTACATTTACTTGTGCATCTGATAACAATACAGCAGAGTATAGTTATCCTAGAGCAACTGATCCTCAGTTTGGTCAAGCAATTGCAATCTCTGCTGTAACTTCCACAACTATCACAGTCAATGTGGGTGCTGTCCCTGTTGATGAATATTTGACTATCCCAACCTCTACAGAGTTTGGATTCGGCACAGGAGATTTCACTCTTGAATTATGGATGAAGACTAACTCTATCGCTTCTGGTGGTAAAACCCTGTTAGACTTTAGATCCGCAACTGCTGAAGTTGCTCCTTATCTGTATCTTGACGGTGCAAATCTGAAGTATTATGTAAATGCTGCAGAAGTAATTACAGGCACAACTAACTTTGCAGTCAACAACTGGTATCACATTGCTATTTCTAGATCTTCTGGAACAACAAAACTATTCTTGAATGGTGTCCAAGAAGGTAGTGATTATGCTGATACTAATGATTATGGCAGCACAAAACCAATTCGTATTGGTGCTGCTTGGAATGCTACTAATGTATTGCCTGGTTATATTGATGAATTGAGAGTATCTACAAATGCTCGTTATACTGCAGACTTTGGTAATCCTACGGGCATTTTCCAAGGTGACGCCAATACTGTGCTTCTAATTCACTTTGATGGTGCTCAGGGACAAACTTATACTGATGATTGGTCTGGTGAAGCAAATTGGACTAGAAGTGACTTCTTTAATAATGATGCAATTCTAGCAACTAAGAGATCCACGAATGGATCTAATTCTCAGCATAGTAATAATACTCAGAGATATTATGATGCTGCAAGTCTAATTGAAAATAACAGGGACTTCATTGGTGCTGAAACTCAAGCACTTATCCAAGTATCTCTGCCATATACACTTGATACATCAGCAGTTACTAATACTATTACAGCAAGTGACTATCTTTCAATGGGAAGTAGCACATACTATGGTAAGTCTGTTGGTATTACTCAAGATAAAATTGTTGTTGGATCTTATGAAGCAGATATCCAAGGTGTTGGTAATAATCGTGGTGCAGTTTACACTTATAATCTAGATGGCACAGGTGAAGTTAAGATTGCTACTCCAACAGGTGGTAGTGGTGATGACTTTGGTTGGTCAGTCGATGCATTCTATTCCACTGCCGATTCTACATCCAAACTTGTAGTTGGTGCTCCATTCTATGAGCCATCTTCCTCCTACAACGCCAGTGGTATTGCATATATCTACAATGCTGATGGCACAAATCAAGTAATACTAAATGCTGATGTTATTACTAGCAATAACAGATTTGGTTATTCTTGTGCTGCAGGTGGTGGTAAGGTTGCTGTTGGTGCTTATGGCGATGATACCTATCGTGGATCAGTCTTCATCTTTGATGAAGATGGTACAAATCGCATTAAGGTAACTGCGAGCGATCGTGCTACCTATGATTACTTTGGTTTCAGTATTGCTATTGCAAACAATAAACTAATTGTTGGCGCTTATGGTCATGAAGATACTGGTTCTGGTAAAGGATGTGTTTACGTTTATGATTTAGATGGCACAAATGAGGTCAAGATTCAAGCAAGCGATGCAGAAAATGGTGATGCATTTGGACATAGTGTTGCTGGTGATGGAGATAAGATTTTGGTCGGTGCTTACAGTGAAGACACTGGTGCAAGCGGCGCAGGATCTGCATACTTATACAATTATGATGGCACAGGAGAAATTAAATTCCAGTCAAATGATGTGCAGAGTTCTTCCCAGTTTGCTCGTGGATCGTTGCTGGTTGATGGTGAATTCATCATTGTTGGTAATGTATCTTATGATGGTATTACTTCTAATGGTGGTGCTCTGGAGAAATTTATCTATGACAGTGATGCTGGCACAGTAACATATGATTCTACCCTACCACTTCCTTCTCATACTAGCAGTTACCATGGTGAGTTCCAGGGCGGTAATATAGCATATGACACTACTGCTCGTAAGATGGTCTATGGTAATAGATATCAGACCGTTACAGGATTGACTAATGCGGGTCAGGTCTTTGTCTTTGATTACAATCAATCATCTACTGCATCAGGTTTTGACACTCCTATCAAGGAAACCTTAACTGCTCTTGTGGACGATCTTCGTGGTGGAAGTAATAGTCATATTTGGGATAATGCTGCTACTTATGTAAATAGATCTTCTTTACCGATTACATCCTTACTTAAGTTTATTGGTCAGGAAGCATCTCTGATTTCTGGATATACATCATTGAAGACAATAATTCAAAATGTCATCAATAATTATCCTTTAACCGTTACTGGATCTCATGGAATTATTCAATTCACTGATGTTTCAATAACAGATTCTTCATATCCAACTCTAACAAAACTTACTCCAACAAACATAGACTATAATGCTACAACTGGAGATATGGTTATTACCGTTGTTGGTCATACTTTAACAACAGCAGATGTAATTTCAATTGCTGAAGAGTCTTTGAAATTCACATGTAGTAGTGATGGAAATGTAAGAGTCCTATCGCATCCTCGTGTTAGTGACACTCGCGCTTTTAATGCAGCATTGAGAATCACTGCGACAACAACTGATACATTTACAATAAATGTTGGTGCTTCTCCAGCAGATCAGCAATATACTCATCAATTCTCTTCTGCTGATGCTGATGCAATCACGGTTTTGGATTATACTACTGGTGATTGCGCTGATGTTACAACAACAAATGATAACCTAATTGATATTGTTATTGATACCTTAAATGAAGGTAGTGGCACAACTACAAACACGGCAGATGGTGATCATCTCGCCACAGTTACTAAACTATCTCCAGCTTATGAATTCCTTGGTGGTACTGTTGATGGATTCTATGAGATTCCTGTAACAGTAAGCAACTCACTTCCTGATGATCAAGTATTCTATACCAATAGAATTGGAAAAGAATCTAGAAACCGTTATATTGATGCTGCAAATCTAATTAGACTGAATAGTTCGGTCATCGTAGATAAAGCATCATTCGATCTTCTAGCAAGATATCCAGACTTGGCAAATGATATGCCAAGAAACGATCCCAATAATACTGATGATCCTAATGCAGGCACTCGTCGTTGTCAGACTGATTTGGCTCTATTGTTGGCATCTCTTGCTGATGATATTGAAAATGGTGGAAGTAAAAATACGGTTACTGTTTCTAACTTCTATCTTGGTGTTAATGATGCGTTGAATCATATCAGACTTCAAGTCTGGCAGTCTCTATTCGCACATGATCGTCTTGGATTCTATATGAAGCAGGCGATCAATGGTAATCTTGTATCCGATGTTGGCACTGATGATATCATTGTTGGTGATTGGGGTATTACTGATGATGCGATAGTCAATTTCACACCTACAGCAGCAACTTATGACGCTGCAACTGGTGTCATGGTTATTACTATTGGATCACATAGTCTTGCTTTAGGACGCCGTATTACAATCGCAGATAACTCACTAACATTCACTTGCACTTCTGATGGTAATGTTTCTAATGAGACATATCCACGCACAACTGACCCTGCATCTGGAGTAAGTCTTGAGGTTACTGCTTCCACAGCAACAACGATTACAGTCAACGTTGGTGCATCTCCTGCAGGTCAGCAATATGCACATACATTTGTAAGTGCTGCTGCAAATGCAGTAAGCACAGCTGGTGAGTGTGCAAATGTTGAGACGGCAATTGATACATTAATTGATACCTTGAATGATGCTATTGCACCTGTTAGTGCAAATAACAACTATCGTATTGCAGCAGATAGACTTTACTTCAATAGACTGTTTATCCAGGAAGAGGTTATAGGATCTATTATTAACGAATTTACTTATTCGGTTGGAGGCACTACCTACAATTCCTATGACTTCAGTGGAGATAATAATCAAGAGCAGTTGAAAGATGATATCAATCTCTTCATTCTTTCTGCAATTTCTGATTTACAAACGGGTGGTAACAATAGCAGTATTGATGCAATCTCTACATTCTTGGATTCTAGACTTGAAGTTACGAGAATCGAAGATATTCTCACAGTCTTTATTTCTATCCTGAAAGAAGTTAAAACCCTTGGTATTAAGGCATTAAGAAATCAACTTTACAGTTTAAATGAGGGGACACAAACATCTCCAAATTATCAAGGACAATTTACATCTCAATCTACATATCGCGATAGCGAATCTATTAGTGCTACTGATTTGAATGACTTCTCTTTCAGATTCCAAGATCTGATAGAAATCGTCATTAAGACCATTGCTCCTTCTGATATTATCGGTATGGGCGATGCAGCAAAACAAATATTATTTAATGAGCACTACTATGAATCTGAAATTTCTTCTATTGTTAATACTCAATTTGGATCAAATACTTGGCAGTATACAGATTTCCTAAATGGAATTTTGAAAGATGTGCTTCATGATGCTATTATTACCAATACCACATCTTCAAATAGTCAAACTGCTAGAAGAATTTCTCTCTTGAGAGAAGGTGTTGTCAGTGAGATTGTATTTACTGCTGGCACAGGATATAGATCTGCCCCAACTATTACACTTGATCCTCCTGGCACTGGTGTTACAGCAACTGCAGAAGTAGTATTGGATACTTCTGGTAGTCTTTCAAGTTTGTCTATCACTACTCCTGGATCTGGATATACATTCTCCCCAGATCTGGTATTTACTGGATCTACGTTTGATGTAGGTGATTCTCATGGAGGTAGCTCAACTCTTACTAATGGTGCTGTAACTGCTGTTACATACGATGGTATCGTATATGATTTTAACAATTCAGTCATTAGTGCTTTAACATTAGGATCTGCAGTTTCTATGACTGCAGGCACAAGTGGAATGTTGACGGGTAGACAGTTACTATTGTTTGGCACTGGATCGGGCAGTCGCTTTGCATCTATCCAAACACCATTTGATACCACTTATGCAGAAACTATTAGAGTTTATGTTATTGCTGGTAGTGGTAGTAACGGTGGCAATGCTCCAGAACTTAATGAAGATTTGGATTTATATTATTCTACTACTGGATCTAATTGGGTATTGATTGATACACTTGTTGAGGGTGGATCAACTGGAACTTCTAAAGAATACACAAACTTTAATACTCTAAATTATGTTGATATAACCTTACCTACCCTTGCAAGAGCACAGACAATCTACTTCCGATTCCAGCAGGATCAGTATACCGATGGAACTTTTGATCAGTATGGTGTTACTAGAATTGGTTTGATCGATGGCGCTCAACAGTTTAGTATCGATACAACGATTGCGGTAAACAATGCACCACTTGAAAGTGGCACACCATCTACCGCAGAGGTTGAACTTGTAACTGGTATTGGTATTGCTGCTATCAATATTACTAATCCTGGATCAGGATACGATCCTGCAAATCCACCTACGGCAACTCTTACTGGTGGTGGCACCACTAATCCTGGCACTATTACAGATCTATCTGTTTCTCTCGATAACAGCAGATTTATTGTTAATGCAGAAATTACTAATGGTAGTGGCACAACTGGTAATGTGTTAGAAGATTCTGGTAATAATCTTTATATTGGATCTATCACTGGATCTGGATTTGCGGATGGTGATACTCTGACACAAGGTTTGGTTACTGCAGAAATTCCTTCCAATGGTGTTGGACCTGAAATTAATTATTATAATGATATCGCTAATGTTGAAACTATCAATACGGCAAGAAATATATCATCTTTAGTTGAAGGAGCAATTATCTCTGCAAACTTACTAACTAATCCAGAGTTTGCAACTACCAGCACTTGGAGACGATCGGGATCGAATCTTGTTAATGCTGCTGCCCTTGCTCCAGATGCAACACAAACTGCAATTGCATGGAGATCAAATACTACAGCGACTACCTCCCATTATGTGTATCGGGATTATTATCTAACTGCATATGAAACATTAGATAATGGTAGTATCAGATTTGATACTAGCAATACAACGTTTGATGAAGGTGCTCCTGGTGATGGATCGAAACGCCAGTTTACATATTCATTCTTCGCTAAGTCTGTTGATTATGATGAGCTTTACGTGCGAATCCAAGCTTATAGTAGCTCAACTACTCAGAGAATTAACTTCTCTAGAGTCAATATTGAGACTGGCGTTGTTAGCGATATTAGTAGTCAGGGACAAGCATTTGATATTGAAGAATATGGTTCTGTCCCATATGGCAATGGGTGGTTTAGATTCTACTTCACATTCTCAGTTTCCTATGGATATCAATTAGTCAGATTCTTCCAGTATCTCCGTGCTCCAGGAGGAGGTGGGACAAGCTTCAGTGCAAACTTAAATGATGAAGCATATATGTGGGGTATGAAGTTAAATGAGGGTGGACTTGATACTTACAGTTCTGAATCCAGTCAAATCTTCTATTCAAATACAGAATATAATGTTAAGAAATTTGCTATTGAAACTTTAGAAGATCTTACTGTCAGTGCTTTAAATGGTGTCCTTGCTTCACCGTCAGGTAATTCTGGATTCACTTCATTCTATGACTCTGATTATGCTTCTTCTTATCAAACTGATACTATTGCTAGATTTATAAGACAAAATCTTAATATTATTTTAAATCAACTTCTTAATGGCAATTACTATGCAACGGTTACCACAAATAATGGAATCACTATTCCCACATATACCTATGGCACAAGAGATCTTCTAGTACCACTTTCTGGTGCGATTGAAGATAGTGATTACATTTATGGCAAAACTAGCGATTCTTACGCTGAAGTCTCAAATACTACTTTAAATGAAGCAAAAATTGTGAAGGTATTTAAGAGATTCCGTATTGAAGGTGATATTACAGATGGTCCATTTAATGTTAATGAGACTATTCAAAAGCAGGGAGATGCTACTGTAACTGGTATTGTTTATAGTATTCACTCGGATGCTAATTATGATTATCTTGATGTTGAAATAACTGGTCAACCATGGACTATTTTAGACACCATGGTTGGTGATGAAAATGGCACAACTGCACAAATTGGTAATATCCAAGATCGAATTCAAGTAATTGATCTCCAAGGTGATTTTGCTGAGGATATTCAGTTTGAAGGATACACATCAAATTCTGTTGCTACGCCAGATGAATTTGTCAAAATTGAAGCTGCTGTATTAACCAATACGGATGGCAAATTAGTTGTTGATACTGATTCATTAACTGGATTGTTTGAAGTTAATAGTGTAATTTATCCATCGACATCGAGATTGTATATTGATGTTATCAAATATGGAGGATCTTTTGAGGTCAATGTTGGTGATCGAATTACATCTCTTGGTCATATTGTCCTTGGTATTACAATTCAAAATAATAGAAATATCTTTACTAAGGGTGGAATACTTTATAAGATTGTAAACGGTACAAGAGACCCAGCACAAAGAGCAATTATTACTGATGTTGATCTGGAAAATAATTTCCTTTACGCAGTTGTGATTGAGGGCACATTTGGAAATGGTGTAACAGTCGCTCAATATACTGATATTAACCAACTTCCTATTGGTGAAGCATTAGTTTCAACTACTGTTGAAAATTCTGGGGCAGCTAGTGCAATCGTCCAGTCTATCCAAACGTTTGGTTTGAATCGTAGACTTTACCTAAGCGGAATTATCGGCACCTTCTCTTCTAGAGATTCCATCAAATCCGTCAATGGTTATAGATCTGCAATTACAAATCTTGTAGAATTGAAAGGTAGAGTCAAGAGAGCATTTAGAGGATTTGATGGATCCCAGACTACATTTGATCTCACTATTAGTAATGGCATTCAATATTTACCTGATACTGAAGGTCATCTACTCACATTTATTAATGGCATCTTACAACCTCCTGGAGAAGGATTCACAACATTTGCGGATAAGATTCAGTTTACCGAGCCGCCTTCGCAGGGATCTGCATTTACAGGTTACTACGTTGGTAAACTAAGAAAATTAGATGATATCTCTTTCGACTTCGATTCGCTAAGACAATCCTTCAACCTCAGAAGAAACGGAGTCTTCTACTCCTTGACCCTGACTGAAGGTGTCCAATCCACCAACATCAGACCAGAAAATAACATTATCGTCTCGCTCAATGGTGTTATTCAAGAACCTGGAGTTGGTTTTGAAATCGTTGGTTCTAGAATCATCTTCTCTGAAATTCCTCGCGTGGGATCGACCTTCGTCGCATTCTCTTACGTTGGATCTGAGGCAGACGTTGATGCTGCTGAAGTTGTCCCACCAATCGAAGCAGGTGATTTCATTGACATCCAAGGCGAGACATCCGATCGTGAAGTTGCAGTTATCGAATCTTCCAACTCTCTGATTACCTTCGATTACCTTGGATCTATCTTTGGTAAGGATGCTCAGGGACAAGTGATACTAAATACTGGTTATATTTCCGACGTTAGAGTTACTTCTGCTGGATCTGGATATACTTCTAGACCTGTAATTAGAGTTGATTCTATTAGTGGATTTAATGGAAATATTAAACCCCTGGTCGGTGTTGGTGGCGTAATTATTTCTAATAGCGGATCTAATTATGAGACTCCCGCGATCGAAGTTGAAACATCAGTACCTGATGATTGGGTAGCACCAGATCTATCTCAATACGGTGTTGAAGTTATCAATCCTGAGTTGGATTGATAACCACATAAATAACTAAAAAGTTGCAGTAAAAATGTCTAAACAGACCCTGAATGTAGGCACACTTGCCAATGATAATAGTGGAGACACTATTCGCAACGGCGGCATTAAAATCAACTCGAATTTTGACGAGCTGTATGCCGCTGTTGGTAACGGTGTTATTGCACAGATCAATGTGGCAAATGCCGCGAGTGGTGAATTTTTACGTTACAATGGCACGCAATTTGTGCCTACCGAGATTACTGAATTGACAAGTAATCTTAATACAAACGGACAAAGTATTGTTTCTTCTTCGGGTGTAAACATTCCCATCATACCAGGATCTGGTGCCAATGTTACTATTGGATACAATACAAATACTGCAACTTTTGATTCTGCAAATAATTTAGTTGATTTCCCAACTAAAATTAAATATGTAAATGAATATACAACTCTTGCCGCTGGACCTGCAGCTGGAGATAATTTGGGATATTACTACACCGTCAACGGTGATGATAATCCTTATGTAAACATTAATATCACTGCAGGTGGTGCTGGAAACGTAAAAGCAAAACTCGTAACAGAATATTCTAGTATTGATATTCTGTCGGATGTTGATACTACTACAGTAGCACCTACTGAAGGACAAGTGCTTAAGTGGGATAATACTGCTGGTAAATGGGAACCTGCCGATGATCAAGCAGGTATTTCATCTTTAAATATATTTTCTACATTTGATTCTGACAGTGGGTCTACTACTGCAGATGCTCAAGCAGATACATTAGTTATTGCTGGTGGCACAGATATTGGCACAGCTGTTGTGGGCGATACCCTAACAATTAATTATACTGGCACGCCAATTACATCTATGGCGGCACTAACTGACACAGATTTCACTGGTGGTATTATCCAAGGTGATTCTTTATATTGGAACGGCACTGATTGGGTCAAAACTCGTAGTCCTATTGTTTGGTGGGAATTGAATGCCAACGGAGCTTCAGATTATACATTTGCTGGTCCAGGATTCCCAACTACTCAAAATGATCCAACTCTTTATGTGTATCGTGGATTCACATATGCATTTGATAATTCGGTGCAGGGTGGGGGACATCCGTTTAGATTGCAATCTACTCAGGGTTTAACTGGCACACCATATACTGATGGGCAATCTGGAAGTGGATCTAACGTCCTATATTGGACAGTCCCATTAAATGCACCCAATACTCTTTATTACCAATGCACAATTCATGCATTGATGAATGGTACTATCAACGTCGTCAGCTAATTAAATGGCAAGAGAAATTCCTGGATCTGGTGCAGTAATCGAGCCAGTATTTAATGAAGTATATGGCATTAAATCAGTAACTGTTATTAATGGTGGTGATGGATATACTTCTTCCGATCCACCAAGATTAACTATTACTGGATGTGGCACTCCTGTAGAGGCAGCAGTTCTCTATCCTATTATTGATGATGATGCGGGTAGAATTATACATGTTAGAGTTTTAGAATCTGGATCAGGATATGATCCTATACGAGTTTCTATTTTACCTTCACAGGATACTCCTGATGTTGTAAATTCTTTCAATCCAAATAGAATTTGGCAAAGCACTCCAAATTCTCAGACAGTAAGTAATTTTCAAATTGTAGAAAATGAAGTTGTTGATAGACTTCGTATAGAAAGTGATAATAATCCAAAACCAGCGTTGCTTGCTGGTATTAGAGAATTTGGAAATACTCTCCTAACAGATAATACTTATGACCACACGATCATTTATCGTGCAGGTAAAGATGTACCAGATTCTGGTACTAGGGCATTTCAGAGTAATAAAACTCTAGGAATTTTTGCAAATGGCACTCTTCTACACACTCCCGACTGGGGTGGTGTTGGGGGAGCACCAGTAAACTTTAATATTGATACAGTAAAACACAAGCATATCAAATCACATAATGAATTTGATGGTGTTATAGACAATTCAAACTATTTTTATCATACTAATAAGTTAATCGGTCAGTTTGCTCAAAAAAATAGTGTTTTTGAAAATGGATTTATACGTCCATATACTTGGACAATAAAAGTTGAGTATGGTAACGTTGCTATTGATGTAACATCAATTGACGAATCTATTGCTCCTTTTGAAGTTGGTAGACAAATTGATGTTATCACTAATGAGACTTATGCAAAAGTTGCTAAGATTGTCAGAGATGGTAGCAATAATATTACAAGATTATATCTGAGAGAAGTCAATGGCACATTTGCAAATGGCGATCTTCTCTTAGGCAATACTGGATTTAAGTGTACTATCAGTGATGATCCAGTTTCTCTTAATATATACTACATTGAATTTGGACCAAACGCTCAGGAATTTGGACCATTTACACCAGGTGAGTATTATCCAATACCTGACAATATTACAGTCAAGAGAAATTCTCTGATTATTTGGAATCAGTCTGATTCTAGTAATGCTGAGGGTATAGGACATCCTATACAGTTTAGTACTACTGCAGATGGTGCATTGAATACTGGCACATTGTATTATGATAGCACTGGAGCAAGTGGTGCTCCTTCTGTAGATTATGAAAATGAATATCAAACTCTATTCTTAATGAATGAGGATGAGACTAATAGAATATATTATTATTGCAAAAATCACAGATACATGTCTGGATATGAGGGTGATGAAGGATATATGATCCTCGATCCTGCAAATGACAGTGACCCACTACCAAATAATTATTATATTGGATCTAATTTCTTATCGAATGGTCTACCAGACTATTCCAGACATGCTGATGGACACTCTAAAATTATTGGTGTTGCATATGATGGTTATCCAATTTATGGTCCTTTTGGATATACTTCGGGAAGAACTGCTGGTTTAATGACATCATCTTACCGCTTGAAAGTTGGTAATGAAGTCACTGCTGGTAGACCACAACAAAACACTGAAGGTCAAGTAACTTATACAGTTACTGTGTCTAATAATAAGTTTCTTTTTAATGGGCAAGAGTTAGACCTTTTAAATTTAGAAAGAGGTAAGGAATATATTTTCAATCAAGACGATTCTTCAAATGATAGTGAGCATTTATTCTTCTCTACAACGGAAGATGGTTGGCACGTAGGAGCTCCTCCTGTTATTGGAGATTTAGATTATCTCTTCTCTGCAGGAATGAGATATTTTATAGATGGCAGTGAAGTTACATATGCTGTCTACCTTAGTTCTTTTACTGGTGCTACAACCAGAGAGTTGAGATATAGTGTATTAGTTGATGCTCCCAGACTATTATATGCTTTTGCATATTCAACATCTGGTCTTGGATTGAGATCTGTCCAAGATGGATATATCATGGGTGATTTTGTGCAAGATTATATCTATGAAGAAGGTCTTGGAAACTTAGATGCACATAATGGCAAATTTGCTGTAACGCCAGAATATCCAAACGGCACTTATGCATATTTTATGGCGGAGGATAATCAGCAAAATCCAGTTTATCCATATGTAGTTGGTCCGACTTTCTATGGGTCTCCCTTATTTGTAGGTGATGAAGTCCCAGAAGTTACCCAAGATTTCCCTAGTGGCGCTCTTGCAGAACCTGTTTTAAACGATAGTGGTGCAGTTGAATATGTGAAAATGATTCGTAGTGGTGATGGGTATTTTGGTCCAGCAAATGTAAGAATTCTTGGAGGATCTGGATCAGGTGCAACCGCAAGTCCCGTAGTACAATCTGTGACAGGACTCACTCTTTTAAATGAAGGCACTCAATATGCAACATCACCAAGTCTAATCTTTGAAGGTGGTGGTGGACAGGGTGCTAGAGGTGCTGCAGAAGTTAGCACAACAGGCAAAATTACTAGAATTGATGTTATTGATTCTGGAGAATTCTATCAAGAAGCACCATACATTTTAATTAATGGCGGTGGTGGTGGCGGTGCTAAAGCAGTTGCCAGAATAGATCAAGGATCAATTGTCGGTATTGATGTAGTTGATCCTGGATCTAAATTCACTTCGGTGCCTAGTGTCCTTTTCACAAAACTTGTAAATCTAAGGAGAAAAGTTAGTGCAAGGCAGTCTTTAAATTCTAGCAATCTTTATATTTCAGGACTTCTTAAAAAAGCAGAAGCATCTGATACTACAATTTACGTTAGTAATACAAGTGCTTTCCCTGGATCTGGTGATGCACTCCTTCAGAATGAGACTATTTCGTATACAGGAAAAACTGCCAATTCATTTACAGGTGTAACTAGGGGAGTTACATTTAAATATGATCAAAGAGTTGTGCTTGACACAAATCTAGATAATGATGCTGGCATCTCTCAATATAAATTTAATGTTGGGGATAGAGTTATTCGTAGAGTAGAAAGCTCTACGAATAAAGTTGCTAAGGTATATGATTGGAATCCAAATCTCAAGGAATTATTAGTAACATTTGAGGTTGATGAATTAGCATTTATTGACGGTGGTATTCCAACTACCGAAGATGCAATTGTGCAATTTGATGCTGGAATTCCTACTAGCAGTGCTTCTGGAGCAAATCCCCACACTTTGGTTGCCTCAGATGGCAATACGATTACTTTGTTGACTGTACCAATTTCCACACTTACAGGATTGGACTTTGAAGATGATGACGAATTGGAAGGTGTTGGAAATGGGATTCCTGATCTAGTAAATACTGGTAGTCAATACGAAAATCAAATTAATTTGGATGGTGGTATTGCAGTATCTCTGTATGGTATTGAAGAGACAGTCGGTGGACAGAATACAACTCTCTTCCAAGTTGGAGACAGTATTAAGGATGCAACATTGCCATTTAATTATGCAACTGTAGTCACTGCAGGTCAATTGAGTGAGGGTATTCCTCATGATGCATTGATCAATATGACTCTGGGTACAGGTAATGGACAAAACTTTAGCACGGGTGAAATTATTACTGGATCTGAATCTGGAATTCAGGCAACTGTAGTTGCTTGGAATCCTACAGATAAAATCTTGCAGGTTAATAATGTGGTGCCATATAACACTGGAGATGCAAATATCGGTGAAGGTGGATTGTTATATAAATTCTCTACAAACAGCACAATTGTAGACTTTATTGTCGCAGATCAAGGTATTAACTATTCATCTGTGCCATCGATTTCCGTTGAAAATATTGGTGATATTGGTGTAGTTGCAACACCAGTTATGACAGTTGCAGGAGACCAAATCGAATCAGTAACAATAACTACTGGTGGATATGGATATAATCAATATGTCGAAACTAATGTATTACATCCTACAACAACAGTTACTAATGCTGTTGGAGACACAACTGGAGAGGATGCTGTATTGCAAGCAGTTTTGGGTGCTGAAAAAATTACAGGACAAAATGGAGCATCATTTACAATTTCAAGAATTGACTATAATACCCAAGTCAGATCTTCTTCTTGATAAGAACCATAAATAAACAAGAGGACAATAATCCCTTAGGAAATGGCAGCTTTACTTACTGATCAATTTAGAATTTTCTCTGCTAGTAAATTCATCAAATCACTAGAAGGTCCTATTGCGATCCAAAGTGATGCTGATGCTGGTGGCACGAGAGATCGTTTGTATATCTTCATCGGGAGACCTCAAACGTGGGATAATGAAAATTCTCCACCCCAAGCAGTGGACTCTTTCCAAGAGTTTTCTGGATCTTATGATGACATGATTTCTTTGAAAAGAGTTTTGGCATCTGATACGATTCAGGTTGTCCGTAGAATTGACTGGGTATCTCCAGAGCAAACTACGGGTGGTCTAGGTTTTACCTATGACATGTATCGTCATGATTATTCTCCTAGTAAGACTGCTTCTTCTGGTGCAACTAAACTGTATGATTCCGACTTTTATGTTGTGAATTCTCAGTATCAAGTATATAAGTGCATCTACAATGGCACATCTCCTTCAGACCCTAACGGAAAACCATCCACAGTTGAGCCGACTGGCACTTCTACTTCTATTATCACTACTTCTGATGGTTATCGCTGGAAATATCTTTACACCATCCCTGTTGCTTCTGTTTTGAAGTTTTTCTCTAATGACTACATGCCAGTCTTCTCTAATGATGCGGTGAAGACAAATGCAGTTGCTGGTGAAATTGATACTGTTGTCATTACTTCAGCAGGATCTGGTTATAATAATGGCACTTACGACAATGTAGGTATTAATGGTGATGGGACAGGTGGTCGTGTTTCTATTGTTGTTGATGGTGGTAAAATTATTTCCGCTACTGTAACTTCTGGAGGCACGGGTTATACTTTCGGTAAAGTTAGTGTTGATGCTATCACTGGTATCGGCACTGGCACAAGTGCTCAGGTTGATGTTATCATTCCTCCTCCAAATGGTCATGGTTTTGATCCTACGATTGAGATTGGATCTTATCGTGTCATGATCAATGCGAAACTTTCATATGATGAAGGTGCTGGAGACTTCCCGATTGATAACGATTATCGTCGTATTGGTCTTGTAACAAATCCTCTTAAATTTGGAACGTCTGAATTAATTTCAGATTTGACAGTATCTGCAACAAAAGCAGTTATTTTCTCTCCTACATTCCAAGGCAATTATGTGCCTGATGAAATTGTCACACAAACTAGAGTTATTGGCGGTATTAATATTACTGCTAGAGCGAGGGTTGTTAGTTGGAATGCAACTACTAAAGTTTTGAAGTATTATCAAAATGAAGTCGATGGCATTTTCCCTGAAGTTACAGGTACTTTGAATGAATTTGATGGATCTAATGTCATCAGTGGTGCAACTTCTGGTGCTGCTGGTCAACCTGACATCAACTTCCCTGCAGTTCCAAATACAGCGTCAAGGACAATTAACAATACTGAATATGATTTGGGTATGAAATTTAACAATGGTTATGCAAAACCAGAGATTAAATCTAATACTGGACAAGTCATCTATATAGATAACAGACGTGCGATCAGTCGCGCCAATGACCAAGTAGAAGACATTAAAATCGTAATCGAGTTCTAAGACATGCCCCAGAATACTAACCTTAACGTTACTCCTTATTACGACGACTTTGATAAGGACAAGAACTTTTACAAGGTGCTTTTCCGTCCAGGATTTCCTATCCAAGCAAGGGAAATCACTACGATGCAATCGATTCTACAGAATCAGGTTGAAAACATTGGCACACACTTCTTTAAAGAAGGTGCTATGGTCATTCCAGGTCAAGTTGGTTACGATCTGAATGTACAAGCAGTTCTTCTACAAGAGTCTTTCCTAGGTAGTGATATTGAAACCTACAGGACTCAACTCAATGGCACTATCATTGAAGGTTTAACAACTGGAGTTAAGGCAAAGGTTTTATATTCTATTTCAGCAGAAGAGTCTGAAAAGGGATATATTACACTTTATGTAAAGTATATTGATTCTGGAGATACAACTTCAGCTACAACCAGTAAAACTTTCCAAACTAACGAGCAACTTATTTCCAATAAGGAAATTACATTTGGCACAACTTTGATTGAGGTTGGCACACCATTTGCTCAACTTCTACCTATTAATGCTACAAATGTTGGATCTGCTGCATATATTGAAGAAGGTGTTTATTTCATCAGAGGATATTTTGTAGACGTACCATCTTCATATATTCTTCTAGAGCAGTATTCTAGCAATCCTTCTTATAGAGTTGGTCTGGAAATTTATGAATCTATTATCACTCCAGAAGATGATGTATCTTTGAATGATAATGCTGCAGGCACTTCAAACTATTCAGCACCTGGCGCACATAGATTTAAAATTTCTACGATCTTTGGAAAGAAAGAAATTGCCGACGAAGCAGATAAGGACTTCGTTGAATTACTTAGAATCAAAGAAAGTAAAGTACAGAGTTTTGTAAACAGCACTGCATACAGTGAGTTGGAGAAGTCTTTAGCAAGACGCACCTTTGAGGAATCTGGTGACTATGTAATTGATACATTTGATGTTAAAGCGAGAGAGCATCTTGACGATGGATTTAACAATGGTGTATATACTAGAGGATCTGAATCTGATCAAGGTGCAACTGCATCTGAGGAAAAACTAGCAATTGAAATTTCTCCAGGAAAAGCATATGTTAGAGGATATCGCACAGAATTTGTTTCACCACAATATGTTGATGTAGATAAACCTAGGGAATTTGAAGAAATTAATAATGGTATCATCAATTTTACTTTAGGTAACTTCTTTAAAGTTTATGATGTATATGGTTGGCCAGAAATTTCTGGAGATGGTGTAAGTAAGGCATATCAAGTTGCAGAATTATATGATGATTGGTCTGCGGATGCTACCTCAGATGTAAAATCTGGTGCTAATCAGATTGGTAGATGTAGAGTTGTGCAGATGCAAGAATCTAATACTACATCTTCACAAGGCAATCCTTTCCTTGGTCAAGGATCTTCAAGTGGCATTTATGATGTATGGTTCTTTGATGTCCAGATGTGGACAGTATTGAATATCAATAATGCTGTAACTCCATATGTTGCAGGCACTAGAATTAAAGGTAGGACCTCAGGTGCCACAGCATATATTGCAAGTACTGGTAACAATACACATTACATTTATGTTGAGCAAGTATCAGGACTCTTTAGTAATGGAGAAATTCTAGAGATAGATGGTAAGAATGTTGGCACTCTTGAAGCTGCTCATACTTACAATCTAACGGATTCTAGATCCATGTTTGGTCGTAACAATACGAGTGCAATTCGTTTTGGTTGTAATATTATCCTGAATGATGCAAGTCCTATTGAATTGTCTACTGTAAGCATCAGCTCTACTGCTGGTGGTGTCTTAGGTGTAGACAGTCTTTCTGGCGGCACTGGCGGTTATGCTGAGGAAACTGGTGTTGCTACAACTTCTAGCGGCAGTGGCACTGGTCTCACGGTTGATCTTAGTGTTGATGATGATGGTGTTGTCACTCTTGCAACTATCAATACTCCTGGTAAAGGATATGCTATCGATGAAGTCGTTACTATTACTAATACCAATCTCACTGATGGTGTTGGCACAGTAGATACAATCAGTGCTGCTGATGTGTCCAGAGCTTCTGGCACTTATAACATTGGAGCATCAGACTATACTACTGATGGATCTGGCACAAACGCAACTTTCACTATTACGGTTGATGGAAGTGGTGCTGCCAGTATCGTAGTTGAAGATAAGGGTAGTGGATATGTTGTAGATGAAACGTTTACAGTTTTGGATACTGTACTTGGTAGTGGCGGTGCTGCATCATTAACGTTTGATGTTGCTGCTCTCACTGGTAACACAGCAACTGTTGATGTTAATAAAATTACCGAAGCAAATTCTCTGACTGGTTTCCGTACTAGATTTGAAAGAGATTTGAGACCTGGAGAAGTTATTACTCCAACAGTGTCTGATGTTGAGGGTAACAATACTATTCGTATTGAAAGAGTAAATCCAGCAGCAATTGCAACAACAGCAACTAATAAAAAGTCTACTGTATCTGCTGGTGATGAAATCTTCAACTATGCTAATCAAACTTCATCTATTGATTTTGGTCTGAGAGTTGGTAGTGTTATCGAAGGAGAGTATGCAGAATTAGTTAGATTGCGTCCTTACATCTTCCAAAAAGACTATCAAAACGGAGAATTGTCTTTTGACTTGGCAGAAGATGCCATGAGATCTTTGTCTGATGAATCATTCTTTGTCTATAGAAACTTTGCAAACAAACCTGTAATTTCTGGATCGATTACATTTACACTTCCAGAAACCGAAGCATTTGGTGCCTTGGATGGCGAAAACTTTGTGCTTACTATTATTGATGGTGGTGGGACACCTCAAACATTTGCTGACGGAGCAAACTTAGATATCGATGCACTTTCTGATGGTGGCACACTTAGTGTTACATATGGTGCCAATAATCAATCTATTGCTATTTCAGGTTTAACAGGTGTAGTCACAGTTACTTTAACAGCACTAGTTTCTAAAAATACGGTCTCTAAGAAAATTAAGACCGCTTCTAAGATGAAGGCATTGAAAGTTATTAAAACTACTGAAAATGTAGATGTGCAGCAAACTGGTCTTACTTATAGTACTCTCTTTGGTACTAGAGTCCAAGACGAGCAAATTTCTTTCGGAATTAATGATGTTTATAATATTCATGCAGTATACGAGTCTTTAGATGATAATGATGCATCTGCGCCATACATTGTCTTAACAGAGTCAACATTCTTTGCAACAGGATCTCTTATTATTGGTAAGACTTCAGGTGCAAGAGGCAGAGTAATTTCATTCTCTAACACAAATCTTAGATTGTATTATGTTAATATCAACGAATCTACGTTTATCTCGGGTGAGACTGTAGAAGGATATGATACAGATGATGTTATAATTTCTGGCATTATTGATGATGTTGATGATGCAGTTTTTTCTGGAAGTAAAGTTATTACCAACCAGTTTACCTTAGATCAATCCCAAAAGACTAACTTCTATGACTGCTCTAGATTTGTTAGAGATGCAGGCACAGTAGCACCTGCTAGAAGACTACTGGTAATTTTTGATTACTTTGTGCATGAGGCATCGGGTGATTATTTCTCTGCAGAATCTTATAGTGGTATTTTATACAAAGAAATTCCAAACATTAAATTGGATGGATCTCTCAAGAAAATTCGTGACCAGGCAGATTTCCGTCCTGCAATTCAAGAATTGAGAAATGGATCTGGCACAGTCACTGCACCATTCTTTGTAAATTGCTCTACGTTTGACTTCGTTTCTAGAGTATTTGAAACTGGAAATGGATCGACAATTTTTGATATAATGAAGGTCAATACATCGTTTAGATCCGACTATTCGTGGTATCTTCCTAGAATTGATAATCTATATCTTTCTCACGATGGAGAATTGAGAATTACTTCTGGTGTGTCTGGTTACTATCTAATTCCACCACAACCTGTCCAGAATGCTATGCTTCTGGCAACCATTGAATACAAACCTTATGTATTCAATCCTGAAGATGATGTAATTATTACATCAGAAGTAATTCGTCGTTACACGATGAAAGATATTGGAGCACTAGAAGATAGATTAACTAACGTAGAATACTATACATCCCTATCATTATTAGAATCTCAAGCAGATAACACTAATGTTTACGATGAAAATGGTTTTGATCGTCTGAAAAATGGTTATGTTGTAGACGACTTTACTGATCATACTGTTGGTGATGTCTTAAGTCCAGATTATAAGTGCTCTTTAGACTTCAGAGAAGGTCAGTTACGCCCATCACATTATACAACTAATGTTGGTCTTAAGTATAATCCTGCTGCATCCACAAATATTGTCAAAACTAATGGCAATGTATTGATGCTTCCTTATGAAGATCTTGCTGTTATCACTCAACCATATGCATCTAGGACAATTAATGTAAACCCATTCAACGTCTTTACCTTTATTGGTCGTATTGACTTGACACCTGCATCAGATGATTGGATTGACACCGTTCGTTTACCTGCAAAAGTTGAAAATGTTGAAGGTGATTTTTCTGCAACTACCGCTAAGTTGGGTGCTGATCCTAATACTGGATTTGCTCCTATTCAGTGGGGATCTTGGCAGACTAACTGGACAGGCGAGACAGTGACATCCACGAAGAGATTCCAGTCACAGTCTGGCACATATGGTGTTGGTCGTGCTCTGGGTCGTGCTGGTCACGGTCAGCGTCGTCAAGGTCTTTTCTATCTAAAAGAACGTCGCACATTCCGTGTTGTTAATAACCAGGCTAGACAGGGTGTCAGGACTAAAGTTGTGCCAAAGATTGAGCGTAAGTCTCAAGGTGATACTATTCTTTCACAGTCTGCAGTTCCTTGGATTCGCTCCAGAAATATTGGTTTCAACGTTGATCGTATGAAACCTCGCACAAGAGTATTTGCATTCTTTGATGGTGTTAATATTACTACATACATTACACCAAAAGTTATTGAGTTAACTAAGAATTCTAGTGAAGATAATCGCACGAATGAAACTCCATTCGTTGTTGGTGAGACTGTTATTGGCGAAACCTCTGGTTGTCAACTTAATGTTATTGATCCAAATGATGGATATAAAACTAATCCATATGGAAAAGGAGAAGAAACTCTTCCCACAACATACTCTTCCCAAACTCAATATTTGAATCATGACATTACCGTAATTTCTGAAAATGTATCTCCAGATTATTTTGGTAATATGCAAGTTGGCGAAGTATTAGTTGGTCAAACCTCTGGTGCTCGTGCAGTTGTGAAAGATCGCCGCCTTCTTACTGACAACGTTGGTAACATTCAAGGCACTTTCTTTGTGCCTTCTCCCAAAAATGATGCAAATCCACGTTGGGCAACTGGCACCAGATCTATTAGATTCACTACATCTGATAGTAATTCTAGGACTCCAGGAGCAGTAGAATCTTCTGCAGATGGTAAGTATACTGCTACTGGCACATTACAGACTGTCCGTGAAAATATTCTTGCTATTCGTAATGCTGAAGTTGTTACTGATACAGTTAATGATAAGAGAGTTGTTACAACAACTAGGACAGAGACACGTCAACTTGGTTGGTATGACCCTCTGGCACAATCTTTCATTATTGAAGATGAGGGTGGTATTTTCTTAACTGGTGTTGATATTTTCTTCGCAACAAAAGATACCAATATTCCAGTTTCCATGCAGATTCGTGCAATGGAAAATGGTTATCCGTCAAAGAGTATTCTACCATTCTCTGATATTACCCTTACACCAGATGTTGTAGAGACTTCCGAATCTGCTGCACTGCCAACCAGATTTACTTTCAAAGCACCTGTTTATATTAAGGCATCTGTTGAATATTGCTTCGTGCTTCTGTCTGACTCCAACGAATATACAGTTTGGATTTCCCGAATGGGTGATGTCGATGTAACTGGAAACAGGACAATTTCTGAGCAACCCTATGCTGGTGTGCTATTCAAGTCACAAAACGCATCTACCTGGACTGCTGACCAGTATTCTGACGCTAAATTTACTGTATATCGTGCTGAGTTTACTCAAACAACTGGCACTGTTGCTCTTAACAATACTCCTCAGGGTAAAGGTAATGGTGGTATCCATAGACTGATTGATAATCCAATTCAAACTATCAAACCTACCCAAACATTTAGTCTTCCTACAGCATCATATACTTATACTGAAGGTGCAAGACTGAAGCAGGTAACAACACAAGCAGAAGCAACTATCGTTTCGTTTGATGACACTGCTGATGAAATCACAGTAAATTCTGTTACTGGATCTTGGTTGCAAGGTACTAGCAACACATATTTGATTACATCTTCACAGTCCTTTATGGAAACGACAGTGACTGGTATTTCAGGGACATTATCTATAGGAGACGTTGTAACTGGTAGTAGCTCCAACTCTACTGGTGAAGTTCTTGAGTGGGATTCTGGCACAGGAGTACTTAAACTAAACTTCATCTCTGGTAATTTCTCCCCTGCCGAAACTTTAACTAATCCTGGTAGTTTTAGTGCAACTGCAGGTGGGACAACTGCTGCGACTGGTGATAGTTTAGGTGGTTATCTGGATGCAGTGCCTACTTATGCATCAGATATGCAGGAAGTATTGGTATATCATAAAAACCATTGTATGCATAATAGATCAAACAATGTTACAATTGAAGGAGTAATTTCTGAGATTACTCCAACAACATTAGCAGCAGGTCTTGCTATTAGTGGCACTACACTGACTGTGGATAATGCATCACAATTCCATAAAATTATTAATGGCGTTTCTATTAGTAATGTCAATCCAGGATATCTTAAGATCAAATCTGCAACTTCATCCGTTGAAGAAATCATTCAGTATTCTGCGATTTCCAATGATGGAAAAACTATTACCGTAGCAACTTCTGGTAGGGGTGCATCGGGCACAGATGATATTGCACATAGTTCTGGTGATATAGTTGAATGTTACAACTTAGATGGCATTCCTCTTATCAATATTAATAAGACACATACGAGTATTGAATGCCCATGGATTGATACTTATATGTTAGATGTTGGTGCAGTTGCTACTAGTGGCATTAGGACTGGTGGAAGTATGGTTTATTCTACACAGAATATTCAATTTGAAACTCTAACACCTACAGTTTCTGTCATGGATCTTCCAGAAACTACTATTACTGCTAGAGTAAATACTACCAGTGCAACATCTGTTGGCGAAGGTGGTGGTGAAGGTGGATCTGCCCCTCGTGACCAAGCATCTTTTGTCAATAATGGTGAATATGTCCCAGTCACACTTAACGATCTCAACTTCTTCCCCAACCCACGAATGGTTTGCTCTAATATTAACGAGCAAAATAAATTGAGTGGTAATCCATCCTTCACAATGTTAATTGATCTTTCTACAGAGAAGAGCACTCTTTCTCCTGTAGTTGACCTGGATAGATGCTCACTGATTACAACTTCAAATAGAATCAACAAATGGCCAGGTGGTCCACAACCATATGGTCAGCAAGGTTTGATTGATAGGACTCAAGATGTTTCTCTCCTACCATTTGGTGACCAAAACGATTGTGTTTATCTCACTCGTTTGGCGAGACTTTCCCAAGAGTCTAGATCTTTGAGAATTGATTTCCAAATGTCCAGACCTCCTCAAGCAGAAGTATTCCTATACTATAGGACTTTTGACATGGGATCTAATGAGAATCCTGATGAGAAAGGTTGGACTAAGATGGATCTTCCCCTCCAGTATGACTCTTCTCCCTCAGAAGAAATTCTTTGGAAGGATTACTACTACGAGGTAGGTGGTCTAAACTTCAATGCTTTCCAAATTAAGATCGTAATGAGATCCGACAGTCAGGCAAGAGTGCCATTAATCGCAGACCTAAGAGCTATCGCTATTGCAACATAATTATGAATGATGATTTAATTCCAGTAGACGGAAAGGATGGATGGTATAGAGACCCCCACTCAAATGCCATCATTAATTCCAATACATCTGAATACACTAAATATATGGCGACTTACAATAAGCGCCATAAAGAAATTGCTGAAAAGGAAGCTTTACAAAAAGAAGTTTCTCAGTTAAAATCTGAAATGAGTGATATCAAATCACTCTTAATAACGTTAGTCCAAAATCAAAGAAAATTATGACAATTGAAAAAGTTTCCCAAGATGAAATGCTTGGTCAATTCAAGCAACGTTATGCGAGTCTAGTTGAAGAAAACAAGAAACTTGTAGAGAAGATTAAAGAAAATGAAATTACAGCACTTAAACTTCAGGGTGCTATTGAAACTCTAGAGTATTACAATCCTCCTGAGGAAGAAACAATGTCTGCACCTCCTGAAGAAGATGAAGAAGTTGGTTTAACTGAATAATAAAAGGAGGACTTGAGTCCTCCTTTTTAATGTCATAAATAACTCAGAAGCATTAACTGTACGGGTTGTCGTAAAAAATGGCAAATAGAATTCAATTAAGGAGAGGTGGAGCTCAAGAATGGGCAAACGCAAACCCAACTCTTGCTCAAGGAGAATTGGGAGTTGAGCTAGATACTGGTCGTATTAAAATCGGTGATGGTGTTTCGGGTTGGAATAACCTTAGGTATGAAAGACCTATTGAATCCACATCCAATACCGCAGAAACTCTTGTACAAAGAGATGCTGATGGTAATTTTTCCGCAGGCACTGTTACTGCAACACTAATTGGTAATGCTTCTACTGCTTCTCGTTTTGCTTCTACCCGTCAGATTCAATTAGCAAACGTTGGTAGTACTGTATCTGATGTTTTAGGAAGTGATACCTTTGACGGATCCCAAAACGTTGTAATTGCAGCGGAGTTAAGAGTATTACCGACTCTGCCACATTATGATGGCACAGATGCACCCACTAGATATTACACTAAGGTAGAAGTTGACGCAAAAGGGCGTGTAATCAGAGGTAACACTCCAGAGCAGTTGACATTAGCAGACTATGGATTGGATGGTAATAATCCTGCTGTAGGTCAAGTGAATGCTGATCTAGCACAACCTTGGGATGCAGACTTACAAGCTCTTGCAAATAATAATGATAACGGCATTGTTATCAGAAGACAGGCAGGTGCAATTTCAATTAGAGAAATTGTTGGTAACTATGAAATTAATATTGATGATGGTGATGGTGTTAATGGAAATCCAACTTTAAGATTAATTAATACTTTAGTTGTCCCAGATCCTGCAACTTATGATGATGGTGATTACAATACAGAGTCATTAACATCTGTAACTACTACTGGTCCAAAGGGAGAGTTAGTTGGCACCGAAACTGTAAACGCTACAAAATTTACAGTTGATAAAAAGGGTCGCTTAACAAGTGCAACAAATGTGCCTATTGCTACTGCTACCGAGGGTAGTAAGTATGCGGCATATGCAGCAGGTACAACGTATGTTAGATATGATATTATTGAAGATACTAGTAGAGTATATCAAGCAATCACAGGAATCGCTGCAGGTGGTGGTGCTCCAACTCATACTGATGCTACAGATGCTGGTGGATGGAGATATCTCGGTGCTGCATTAGTAGAGCAGAAAGGACTTGCATCTTTCGCACAAGAAGATTTCGATGTTGACAGCAACGGGCATGTAACTATTTCTGCTGTTGGTGTTGATAATACACAACTACAGAATAATAGAGTTTCTTTTGCTGATGGAAATACAAAAGAAGATTTTGAGCTTGATCAAGAGCTTACTGCAACCACTGGATACAGAGGATTCAATTATCTTAACTATATTAAAGTTAATGACGTTAGCGGTAATCTACTCGTTGGCGCTAATAATACGGGGGACAGCGGAGCTG
>Ga0209251_1000276_pt1 | contig 47160 bp, 40 predicted proteins | sample SaaInlV_100m_DNA_6_FD_184665 | JGI IMG/M metagenome (GOLD analysis project Ga0209251, IMG submission 184665) | Marine microbial communities from expanding oxygen minimum zones in the Saanich Inlet - Saanich Inlet SI073_LV_10m_DNA (SPAdes) (version 2) | ecosystem: Environmental > Aquatic > Marine...
TCACCCAAAAAAACATCGAGTTTTATAAGGGCCTGGGTGTTGAGGGTAAAATTATTATAGATATAGGAACCCATACTGGTGATACAACAGTGCCTATGGGGATAGCTGCCGGAGATCGTGGACTAGTAATTGGATTAGAACCAAATAAATATGTTTTTAAAGTTCTAGAAGAAAACATTAGCTTAAATAAATCCAAAGCGAATATTGATGCTTTTTGTTTTGCAGCTACAGATGAAGATGGAGATTATGTTTTTAATTATTCTGATCCCTCGTTTTGCAATGGTGGATATTTATCAGAAATAGAAAATAAAAATCACAATCATTTTTATCCTTTAGACGTCAAGGGAAAAAACTTGAGTTTGTTCTTAGAAAATAACTATGCCGACAAAATTGCTGATATTTCATTGATTAAAATAGATGCGGAAGGCTATGACAAGGAAATTATTAAAACCATTTCAAAAATAATCAGAGAGCAAAAACCTGTATTAATGGTAGAATGCTATAAAAAACTAAACTTTGATGAACGGGAAGAACTCTTCGATGTTTTAGAAAAACTGAATTATACGCTTTATCGTCTTCTTGATTTTGAATCCCTAAAAGGTCTGAAAAACATTGACCGCAAACAAATGCATCTCACCAAACATTTTGAGATTTTGGCACTACACGAAGAGTCTGAATTAAATGTGGGTGATCATTAATCTGGAATATTCTCCGAATAATACGCATTTGATTTAAAATAATCCAAAAGAGCTTCCTTTATTAAATGTTGTTGTTGGTTAGACTCGATTGCAGGTAATTTTTTGATCAACTCAAAATGAGGCCATCCCTCTTCGTCTCTTCCCTTATATTCATAATACCCAGAAGGAACGAGAAGTGTACAAATTGCAACATGAATTAAATCTGTTTTTTCCTGTTTAGAATATTTTTTATGCCCCTGGCCATATTCATTTACCCCTATTAAAAATAGCATGGCGTGAATATCTAAATCCTCTCCAAACGATTTTTCGAGATGTTTGGTTAGTTTCTGAAAGCGCAATTCAATGTCATGGTCCATTGGGTGCAAAGTTAATGCTTGTAGTTAATTAGTGAGCACAATGAAAAATTTAATTTAACTCAAAATCAACCATACGTTTTGTTGACGAGTTGGAACCGATAAAGAGAGAAAACGCACCTGGTTCTGCTTCCCATGTTTTTCGGGCACTGTAAAACTGTAGTAGTTCAGCATCAATGGCGAAAGTAACCTTTCTAGATTCTCCGGGTTTTAATTCTACCAATTCAAACCCTTTTAATTCTTTCACGGGCCTAATTGAGCTCGCAAAATGATCTCTTATGTATAATTGTACCACTTCTTTCCCTTTAAAATTACCGGTGTTTTTAAGTACTACTGAAGCCTGAATTTTGGAATTCATTGATAATGAGTTTGAACTTAATTCAATCTCAGAGTATTCAAATGTAGTATAGCTCAACCCATAACCAAAAGGATACAAAGGGCTATTTTTTTCATCACCATAGTGCGACCAAAATACGCTACCTGCATCAGCACCATCAGCACCAGGTCTTCCTGTGTTTTTATAATTATAATACAGTGGCATTTGTCCGACACTCCTAGGAAAACTCATGGGCAACTTACCGCTTGGATTGTAATCTCCATATAGAATTTCTGCTATCGCGTTACCACTCTCAGTACCCAGGTGCCAGGCCTCAACAATAGCGGGAATGTGCCCTTCTGCCCAATTAAGAACCAATGGGCGGCCATTCATTAAGACCAATACAATATTAGGGTTTACCTTATATACCTCTTCAAGAAGCTCCTGTTGAAAACCAGGCAAGTCTAATTTGGTTCGACTCCTTCCCTCTCCTGATTGAAAACCATATTCACCAAGAACCATGACAACAACATCAGCTTTTTTTGCCGCTTTTTTTGCCGCTTTAAACCCGCATTTGTCCGTGGTATTAATCTGAACCTCCTCATGGAATGCAGGTATTGAATTCACGAGCTTTACCCCTTGAGAAAAAATAATTTCATTTTCAGCATACGATTCCATTCCTTCCAATACAGAAACCGCAGAATTGTTTTCGGCAGCAATTCTCCAATTGCCCAAAGGGCTGTTTTTATCATCCGCCAAAGGTCCAATGAGAGCAATTTTTTGTCCTTTCTTTTTTAACGGAAGTACATTTCCTTCGTTCTTCAAAAGAACGATTGATTTTTTGGCCATATCCAAAACACCTGCTCGTATTTCTTCAGAACCCGTCACCTTTTTTTCTCTTTCTTCGTCACAATACTTGAACGGGTCGTCAAATAACCCAAGCTCAAACTTTACTTTTAAAATCCTTTTTACGGCGTCATTTATTTGCTCTATTTTAATTCGATTCTCTTTTAAAAGAGATTCTATTTCATTCAAATAAATATAGGATTCCATGTCCATGTCCGAACCAGCATTAATGCCGAGCTCTCCTGCATGATTTTCATCTCTTGCATACCCATGATCTATCATTTCCTTTAACGATCCCCAATCTGAAACTATAAAACCATCAAAACCCCATGACTCTTTTAAAATAGTACGTTGTAAATTCTTATCCGCCGTTGCGGGAATTCCGTTTAAATCGTTAAATGAATTCATAAAAGTTTTAACTCCAGCATCTGAAGCTGCTTTGAATGGTGGTAAAACCATATTATGCAAAGTATTCTCACCAATGTCAACAGTATTATAATCTCGCCCGCTTTCTGCAAAACCGTATGCTGCAAAGTGTTTTGCGCAAGCTGCTAAAGTGAATGGAGCACTTAAATCCATGCCTTGAAATCCTTGGACTCGAGCAATAGAAATCAGACTTCCAAGATAAGGGTCTTCGCCAGCACCTTCCATTACCCGTCCCCAACGAGCATCTCTCGTGATGTCAACCATTGGAGCGAACGTCCAATTTATGCCTGCAGCAGCGGCTTCTTTTGCGCCCATAGCAGCAGATTTTTTTATGGCTTCTAAATCCCAACTTGCAGACTCTGCTAAAGGTATTGGACTAATCGTTTTGTAACCATGAATCAAATCAAAACCTATGATAAGAGGAATACCTAGACGAGATTCATTGACAGCAATTTCTTGTACCGCCCTTACCTCGTTAGCTCCCCGAACATTTAACATCGAGCCAACCCAACCTTTTGACAAATGATCATATTTTTCTTTGGCATTCCCGTCCTTTGGCGAAGGTCCTGTTACATTCCAAAACCCATTATATTGATTCATCTGACCAATTTTTTCTTCTAAGGTCATTTTTGATAATAAATCATCAACCCTCTTATCAATCGGTATTTCAATTTCTGTCTGTGACAGAAAACAAAATGGAATTATTAGGATTAGTAATGTTGATAAAAACAGACTTTTAGGGAAAACCATATAAATAAATTTTTTACTAATGCACCTTAAATTTAACGTTTATTACAATTATGTAGTAAAACTTCTCAATGTAAAAATGGGGAGCAAAGCTCCCCATTCGTATCAAAAAAAAAAATAAAAAAACTATTTCTTAATAATTCGACTTGTTGATATCGAATCTGCCGTTTCAACAGTAATCGTATATACACCACTCCGTAAGTAGTCCAAATTCATTTTTGCAAAGCTACCATCAACAGATGTTGAAGCAACCACCTTACCTGAAAGGTCGATTATTTTAATCTCTTTCATGGATTCGTTTGATGATATTTCAATCTCAGCATTAAATGGATTCGGTGCAATAGTAAATGAGTTTGATTGCTCCTCTACGCTCACAGCGCATGGTTCACAACTCTCCCAACATACGATATCGATACTTGGGTCTCCTGCTTCAACCATAAAGTAACGGTTAGTATACTGTCCTGAACCGTCAGTAACAGTACAACTTTCCCCTCCTGCAAATACTTCTTCTACAGTCCATCCATCGATTGTGAATTTATACTCAATAGATTCACCTACAGTTAAAGGAAGTGTAACTTTCCACATTCCGCTTCCTGCATCATTCATAGGGTTACAATCTCCACACCAACCATTGAAACTTCCGTTTACATAAACCGTTCCAAATGGATCTGGATAAAGTGACATGTCAACGTTAAAAGTAACATTAGACTCACTTCCTTGTCCTCCAGGACACGCTTCACAACTATTAAAGCACACCACAGGAAGAATTGCTCCCTCAGTAATCTCTAATATTCTATTTGTAAAACCTCCATCAGTAATGGTGCAAACTTCTCCACCTGCAAAGACTTCTTGGTCAGTCCATCCATCAACAGTGAATTTGTATTGAATGGTTCCCGGATCTAATGGTAAAGTAACTTTCCAAATACCTCCACCAGCGTCAATCATTGGATTACAATCTCCACACCAGCCATTAAAAGTACCATTTACGTATACACCCGTACCGATAGTTCCTGCATAATCACTCATGTCTACATTGAATGTAATGTCATTTGTAGTTGGACCTGCTACTGTGCCTGATTTTTGATATACATATCTCCATGCATTTCCACCTACTTCTATGTTAACTGTCATCGTGTTTCCATCTGGTGAAAATGTTAGTTTGTAAGTAATAGATGCAGGAGCATCTCCAGGTGATGTTAATTCAGAACCATTGATCACTTTTGGCAAACCTAAATGACATCCCACCCCTGAAAGTGTCAAGTCATTAGTCCCGGCATCAAAACTCCAAGTTCCAGTAGCATCACTATGAGGAGCTACAGAAGCAGCGCATTGCTCAGAACCAACTCCTTGAAATGGCTCTAACCAAGTATCAGCACCCATTCCGTTTGCAAAATCTCCATTGGCATCAAAAACCACACTATCATCCCAAAGGCAAGCTCTAGTTGTTATATCGGCAGTATTATTAGCCCACCATGTATTGTTCCAGTCTGCTGAGCCCACGGCTAAAGCTCCTTCTTGTTCTGCGAGATACCAAACCCCCTCTACTTGAGAGAAGCTGTTTCCAGCAATTAATAAAAATAAAAACGTATAAAATTTCTTCATTGTAAGTTCATTTAAAATTTATAATTAGACCAATTTAGGAAGAATAAGTGTAAAATTGACATTAAGTAGGTTGTTTTTTTAAAAATTAACATTTAACAATCTAAATAACAATCATTTCTGCTTACAACACTAAAGATTTAATTCAGTGAATTAGATAAAATATAGGACCAAAACTGATTGTTCAGAACCAATAGTTTAGTTAAGTATTTGATTGAAGATTTTTGTTTACATACCATGCAAAAAATGCCAGATAGGCAAAGCATAATGCGCAAACTATGTAAGATGAATGCATTCCAATGATATCACCTAATTTACCTTGTAAAGGCGGAATAATAGCTCCCCCAAGAATCATCATAACCAAAAAGGCCGACCCTTGAGAAGTGAATTTCCCTAAACCATTTAAACTTAAAGCAAAAATAGAGGGCCACATGATTGAACAAAATAAGCCGCCACTCAAAAAAGCAAATATGGCCACTTCCCCTGTAGTCATTAAACCTGTTATCATGGCCAAAACTCCCAACATTCCAAATATTTTTAAGGTCGGTGCTGGTCGATCTTTTCCAATAAAAAATCCCGCAATTTGAACAGCTACACATATGGCAAAAACAAAAAGGTGAGTTACTTTAAATCCGGAAACAAAATTCAAGCTCAATACTACACCAAAGGCTACATAAGGAACCACAATCATTAAAATCTTTTTCATTTTATCGGAGGGATTAAATACTGCGATAGCTCCAGTCCATCTTCCAATCATTAGGCCACCCCAATACATCGAAATGTAGGGTGCAATCTGAGCATCAGTCATTGCTCCAAAATCAGGCAATTTTAACAATGCGCCTAAGTTACTTTGAATCGATACTTCCACGCCCACATAGGTAAATATCGCCAACATGCCCAAAACCAATTGAGGATACTTCATTGCTCCCCAACCCTCTATTGATCTTTTTGCTAAAGCGTTACTTACCAGAAGTCCCCCTATAACTACTAATAGACCCGCTAAAGACAACCAAAGAATCGACATTTCCGAGGCTTCGCTTAGCTTTTCTCCCTTGCCCAAGCCCAAGTATTGACTGAATACAAAGAAAAATATAATCACCAATAATATCGTAATTGTTAATAACGATATCATTGCTTTTTTTGCTCCATGAAATTCAGAGTCTGCCTTACCAGATGGTAGTTTTTTAGAAAAGAAAAACAAACCTGCCGCTGCTAAAAAAAGACCCCCAACTGCCATATATAAATACTGAACCTGAGCAAGTGTCAAGTTACCAGATGCTATTTCGTCTTTTAAACTAATGTCTGCCTTCGCCGCAGTACCAAATAAAATTAATGTGACAATGATTGGTCCGATAGTAGTTCCTAGTGAATTAACTCCTCCTGCCAAATTTAGTCGGTGCGACCCTTTTTCAGGTTCGCCCAAAAGAAGTGCAAATGGGTTGGCCGCCGTTTGCTGTAACGAAAAACCTAGGCCCACAATAAAAAGGGAGCCCAAAACAAAACCAAAAGCGGAAGAATCCCCAGGCTCAGCACCAGTAACAGCAAGAATCATTGATCCCGCTCCAAAAGCAGACAAGATTAACCCATAAACGATTCCATTTTTTAAACCCCATTTATTCATGATGTCAGTTTTCGCAATACTTGAAAACATAAAGAGCATCAATGCACCAATAAAGTAAGCACCATAAAATGCAAACTCAATCAATTGACTTTGAAACTGATCTAAACTAAAATATTCTTTACAGAAGCCTAGAAAAACTGAATTTCCCGCGGCAATAAAACCCCAGAAAAAGAACACTGTTGTAAGTGTAAATAAGGCACTTTGATTTGATTTGGTGGACATAATTTTAACAATTTAGTCGTCCAATATAAAAGAAAAAATAGGATTAACTGATGTTTTTTTTCAGTTTTCTTGATTGTTTTGACAAGGAAAGTGTCTTGATGACAGTGTCTACAATCCCTTTTGCATCATATCCACAATCAGACCAAAGCTCTTTTTGGGTTCCGTGATGAATATATTGATCAGGAATACCTAAACGAACAACTTCCGCTTTATATTTTTGATCCGTCATGAATTCTATAACAGCAGAGCCAAATCCTCCCATTACACAACCATCTTCAATGGTTATTACCTTATCAAATTTAGTGAAAACCTCATGAAGCATCACTTCATCAATAGGCTTTACAAAACGCATGTCATAATGAGCAACAGATGCTCCGAACTCGTTCAATTCGGATATTGCAGACTGCACAAAGTTTCCAGGATGACCAATAGACAGAATCGCTAAATCATCACCGTTTGACAATCGTCGTCCTTTTCCTGTGGAAATTTCTTTCATCGGTTTTTTCCAATCAGTCATGACACCTTTTCCTCTAGGATACCTGATAACGAATGGCCCTTTATTTTCTAATTGTGAGGAGTACATCAAGTTTCTTAATTCCTCTTCATTCATCGGTGCTGAAACCGTTATGTTTGGGATACACCTCATGTAAGCCAAATCATAAGCTCCGTGATGGGTTGCACCGTCCGCACCAACCAAACCAGCTCTGTCCAGACAAAATACCACATTTAAATTTTGAATAGCCACATCATGTAAGACTTGATCGTAAGCTCTTTGCATAAACGATGAATAAATATTACAAAACGGAAGCAATCCTTGAGTAGCTAAACCAGCACTAAAAGTCACCGCATGTTGTTCTGCAATACCAACATCAAATGCTCTATCTGGCATAGCTTCCATCATGATTCCTAATGAACACCCACTCGGCATTGCCGGTGTGACTCCCATTATTTTTTCGTTTTTTTCTGCCAGCTCAACAATGGTATGTCCAAAAACGTCTTGATATTTTGGTGGTTCAGGGTTCTGAGGAATGATTTTAACAATTTCACCTGTTTCTTTATTAAAAACTCCAGGTGCATGCCATTTTGTAGGGTTCCCTTCTTCAGAATATTTAAATCCCGCACCCTTCCTAGTGATACAGTGAAGAATTTTCGGACCAGGTATATCTTTTAAATCTTCTAATACTTTTGCCATTCCGATGGCATCATGGCCATCAACAGGGCCAAAATATCTAAAATTTAAGGATTCGAAAAGATTGCTTTGCTTGAGTAAACTCGACTTTAATGCCGTAGATACCTTAGCCGCAATAGATCTTCCATCAGGGCCGAATTTGGAGATTTTCCCGAGTAAGTTCCAAACTTCATCTTTAACCTTGTTGTATGTGTGGGAGGTTGTTATGTCTGTTAGGTACTCACGAAGAGCACCTACATTGGGATCAATTGACATACAGTTGTCATTCAAGATGACCAAAAGATTTGCGTCCTTTTCAAAACCCGCATGGTTCATCCCCTCAAAAGCCAAGCCCGCAGTCATGGCTCCATCACCTATCACGGCAATGTGCTGTGTGTTCTTCCTATTTTGATATTTATTAGCTACTGCCATTCCTAAGGCTGCAGAAATAGATGTCGATGAGTGCCCAACACCAAATGTGTCATACTCACTCTCTGCTCTTTTGGGAAAGCCTGAAATTCCTCCTTTGCTTCGGTTCGTATGAAAAAGGTCTCTGCGCCCTGTCAGGATTTTGTGCCCATATGCTTGATGTCCAACATCCCAAACCAATTGATCTTCAGGGGTGTTGAATACATAATGTAATGCCACGGTAAGTTCTACTACTCCCAGACTGGCACCAAAATGGCTGTTACCAATCTCAGAAATGACATCTACGATATATTGCCGAAGTTCATTGGAAACTTGAGGAAGGTCTTCTACAGAAAATTTCTCTCTAAGGTCTTTGGGGACTTCGATTTGCTTCAAAAAATTACCGGCTTGAAAATCTGACATAGTTATTATTAATACAAAATTATTGTTTTCAACGTGATTAACCTAACAATTGACCGTCAAAAAAGTTCTCAATAAAAGTCATTTAAATGGGGTATTTATCCTTTCTCTCAAAGTAAAATGCAGTTAAAACAAACATAAGCAATAACCCGTTTTGAATACATAGATTTAGTGCAAAGTTATTAACCTTGAGGTATGGAGAGATTGCATATAAGAATAGGGCTAAACCCAAGTATAAAAAGAATTTCCGAAGATTGTAGGGTATTGGGTAATGCTTCTGACCAAGGATGTATGAAATCAACATTTGAATGAAATATACAATAAGGGTGGCATAGGCGCTCGCCATGTAACCATATTGAGGGATATAAATTACATTAATAATAATGGTTAAACCCGCACCCGCTAAGGCAATATATGCTCCAAATTTAGTTTTACCGCTAAGTTTATACCAAATACTTTGATTGTAGTAGATCCCTAAAAAAATATTTGCCATCAAAAGAATGGGTACTACCTGCAGACCCACCCAATACGATTCGTTTTGAATAAAGTGTTTGAAAATATCTAGATTAAGGGTGACCAACAAAAAGACACCGCATACGAATGCAATAAAAACATTCATGATTTGACTGTACACTTTATTTCGATCAAGGTTTTTCATTTGACTGAAAAAGAAAGGTTCTGCAGCATACCTGTATGCCTGAAGAAGAATCGTGACAAGCATTGCCAACTTGTATGAGGCGCTATAAATACCTACCTGGGCTTCGGCATAATCTAAAGAGGATGACACGTTTGGATTATATAATATTTGTTTCAAAAGAATCCTATCTAAAGTTTCATTGATTATTCCTGCAAAACCAGCTATAGCTAAAGGAAATGAAAACAAAAACATCCGCTTTAATAAACCCCAATCAATTCCGTTCAATAAACCAAAGGATTTAAACAAAAACAAAGGCTTAACTAAAGATGCGATGAGGTTGGCAAGGAAAATATAAAACACCCCTTGTTCAGGATTATTCCCATCAAATAAAACAAGTAAAAAAATTAAATTGAGGATGATGTTTACTCCAATTGAGGAAAGCTGAATTATCGAAAATCTTTTTGCTCTTTCTTCTGCACGCAATTTTGCAAGAGGAAGTGCACTAATGGCATCTATTGAAACAATGGCACCAAGCATAATGATATATTCCCCATGCCCGCCAAATAGCAATAGGGATGCGATGTCCTTATTCAGTAGAAGAACAAGGATGAAAAAAACAACATTTAGAGAAAGTAATGCGGAAAAAGCGGTTGAAAACACATTCTTTTTATCTTCTTCATTTTGAATGAACTTGAAAAAAGCAGTTTCCATTCCAAAAGTCAAAATGACAATAAAAAAGGCAACCCAAGCATAAAGCTCGGAAACAACTCCATAGTCCGCGGGGTTTATAAAAACGAAAGTATATAAAGGAACAAGTAAGTAATTAAGAAGCCGACCGACTATGGATGACAGGCCATAAATGGCAATCTCTCCAAAAAGTTTTTTAATCGGATTTACCATTAAGCTTTTCTGTAATTTGCTTTTCGTTTCTCAAGAAAAGCCGTCGTTCCCTCTTTAAATTCCGATGTTCCAAAACATTTTCCAAACTCTTCAATTTCGACCTCATATCCATCTACTCCGCTCCTGTAACCCGCATTGACCGCTTTAATTGCCGATCTAATTGCCATTGGCGAGTTCTTAAGGATCTTTTTTGCCAAGCCTTCACATGTAGAAATCAAGTCCTTCTGATCCACAACATAGTTGACCAAACCATACTTCAAAGCCTCTTCAGCCGTTATCATTCCAGCAGTGAAAATCATTTCGTTTGCCCGTCCCTTTCCAACAAGCTGAGCCAAACGCTGCGTTCCACCATATCCCGGAATAACTCCAAGAGATACTTCAGGAAGACCCATTTTTGCATTTTGACTAGCGACCCGTATATGGGCTGACAAAGCCAATTCTAACCCGCCACCAAGTGCAAATCCGTTCACCGCTGCCAATATTGGTTTTGGGAAGTTTTCTACAAAATCAAAAAGAATCTCTTGACCCTTTGAAGCCAACACTCCTCCTTCCGCAATGGAGAAATCAGCAAACTCTTTAATATCAGCTCCTGCAACAAAGGCCTTTTCACCACTACCTGTCAAAATCACAACACCAGTATCAGGATCCTCTTGACAAACTTTTAATGCTGCATTCAATTCTTGAATTGTTTTTTTATTCAAGGCGTTGAGTTGAGAGGGTCGATTTATAGTAATATAAGAGACCAATTCTTTGTTTTCAATGGTTATGTTTTCAAACATCTAAATGATTTTCGGATAAAGATAATAGATAATATGATTGGACTTTTTTTACTCTTTATTTTTATTAATGACAGATTCCTGAATTTTAAAGAATTATAAACTGCTTATATTTCGTAATTTTGCACCGAAATAAATTCTCGCATCTTAATCACAAGGATGACACTGAAAAATTTTTTACTGTTTACAAAGTTTAGACTCTCTTTTTTGGTTGTCCTTTCTGCTCTTTCAGGATATTTATTCGCGGGAGGAAAAGACCTTCAAATTATTGTCTTTCTTCTACTGGGAGGGGCGTTCGTTACCGCTGCTTCCAATGGAGCAAATCAGATATGGGAGAAGGATCTTGACAAGCTCATGAATCGCACCTCAAACCGTCCTATACCAACCGGGGAAATGTCTGTTAAAAGCGCATATATCATTGTTATTTGCTTATTGATTATAGGGACCATTCTGCTTTACCTTATCAATTTAAAGTCTGCTCTTTTGGGTTTTGCGGGCTTTGTTAGCTACGTTTTTTTGTATACGCCTCTTAAAACAAGAACGCCTTGGGCTGTATTCGTTGGGGCTTTCCCAGGTGCCATACCTCCTTTTCTCGGTGCCATTGCTGCTACAAATGAATTTGGCTTTTTACCTGGAATATTGTTTTTTGTGCAGTTCACGTGGCAGTTTCCTCATTTCTGGGCCATTGCATGGGTTACCCATGATGACTACCAAAAAGCAGGGTTTAACCTCTTGCCTTCTGCAAACGGAAAATCAAAACAATCTGCTTTTCAAATCATGCTGTATTCTTTGGCATTGATACCGTTTAGTCTTACACCTTGGGTATTCAATTGGACAGGAGATGTCACTTTTGTCATTGCCTCATTACTTGGGATATTCTTCTTTTATTATGCCTATAAATTATTTTTAAACCTACAGGATTCGGATGCTCGAAAACTTATGTTCGCCTCTTTTGTTTATTTACCAATTATTCAGTTTACCTACGTGTTTGATAAAATTTAAACAACAAATTAAATATTAAAACAAATGGATTTATCTAAAGACAAAGACCCAGTAATCAATGAAAAGATGAAAAAGAACCTCGTCTACGTGAGCATCTTTAGCATCATAATGTTTTTTGCGGGTTTATCCTCAGCATACATTGTTCTCATGGGAGACTCTATATGGATCAAAGCAGCAATGCCGAATGCTTTTTGGTGGAGTTCAGCCATGATATTTTTAAGTAGCATGAGCTTTATTTTTGCCATTAAACAGGCTAAAAATAACAATTCGAATTTATTGAAAGTGTTTATGTCCATCACTCTTGTTTTAGGCCTTTTATTTATTTTCTTTCAATTTAAAGGATTCAATCAATTAAAAGAAAAAGGTATCTATGGAACAAGTACAATAATGGTTTCAGAAGGGAAGTATGGTCAACCGTTTGAAGTTCAAATTAATGGAGATTATGTTTACGTGGAAAACAACATGTACATGTTAAACAACAAGAAATTGAGCGGAAACGACTTTGAGCTTTTCACTAATTATTTGGGCCAATTTATTCCCTCAAAGAACAACCCTTTGGGACAAAAACTCACAAAAGATATTTCCAATGTGAATATCATTTATAAAAACAAGCCATTGATTGTCAAGAACAATACATTATACATCAACGATTCAACGCAACTCGGCCCATCAGATTTCAATAACCTTCATTATTTAGCTCAAAATGTAAAGGAAGGAAGAGTCGATATGGTACCAATTGGCACCATTGGAGAAGATTACACTATTTGGTATAAAGGTGAAGAGCTTATTATGAAAAAAAGAAAGCTCGCTGGAAAAAGCGGTAAGTCATTGACAAGCTATGAATTGAATGAAGCTGAAAGATCTCGAGACAATGCATCTTCTTTTTTATACCTGCTCACCTACGCTCATTTAATGCATGTTCTAGTCGCATTACTCTACTTATTGAGAATTGTTATAAAAACTTTCAAAAATACATTTAATTCAAAAAACAACCTTTCATTGCGGCTAACTTCCATTTTCTGGCACTTTTTAGGGCTATTGTGGGGCTATTTGATACTTTTTTTGATATTTATTCATTAAACTTGCAGAAAAATAAATTAAATGGCTAGTCAATCAGCGAATTTAGATACGGAAACTCTTTGGGGAGGAAAGGAATCTCCATTTCAAACGAGTTATGGTAAATTGATGATGTGGTTTTTCCTTGTTTCAGATGCCCTGACTTTTAGTGGTCTTCTTGTTGCCTATGGATTTACAAGACACGATACTCTCGAAGCTTGGCCAATTGGAGAAGAGACTTTTAATTCATTACCCGGGTTAGGTCATGGTTTTCCATTAATATACGTTGCCTTAATGACTTTCATTCTAATTGTTTCTTCTGTAACCATGGTTTTGGCAGTAGAAGCTGGTCATCGTATGGATAAAAAAGGTGTTGTAAAATGGATGATTGCTACCATTATTGGTGGGTTTTTCTTTTTGGGTTCTCAAGCTTGGGAATGGAGTCACTTCATACATGGTTCTGAGTTTGGAAAGGTTGAGCTTGCAGACGGCTCACAAGCCATTGTAAAAGGACATTTTGGAGAAATAGAGAGTTTCACTGTCACTGAAGCTGGAACCCATCACAAAAAAGGAGATGTAATTAAAGAAGATTTAATGCACACTTTTCAGCATGCTGCCGAAAAAGGTCACATCAATAATGGCATTATCGAACTGCACGATGGTTCTAAAGCCTCCATCAAAAAGGCAAAAGATGATCACCTTAAATTAATTATTAAAAAAGACGGAAAATCCTATACAGTTGGAAAAGAAATTGAAGGAAAAAAAGCAGAAGATTTGTACTACAGCGCGATTTATAGTGGCGAAGAAAATCGTGTAATTTATGGTGCGAACCTCAATAAAAACGAATACGGACCACAACAATACGGTCAGTTCTTCTTTTTCATTACAGGGTTTCATGGATTTCACGTTTTCTCAGGAGTATTGATTAATATCCTGATTTTAATTGGTGTAATGCGAGGGGTATATCATAAAAGAGGCCATTACGAAATGGTTGAGAAAACCGGCCTGTATTGGCATTTTGTAGATTTAGTTTGGGTATTTGTTTTTACCTTCTTTTATCTCATTTAAATTTAACGCTTTATGGAAAGAGACGACTTAATAGAATATTCGCTTAACGGGCATCATTCTGATGATGAAGGAAAGCTGATCAGAAAAAAAATCTGGAAAGTTACGATACTTTTAACGGCCATTACGGTTTTAGAAGTGGCACTTGGTGCATACATCAAACAAAGTTCAGGTGCTTGGCCTTATGTAAAGTGGTCGTTTGTTGCACTTACACTTTTGAAAGCGGGTTACATTGTTATGGTGTTTATGCACCTCGGAGATGAAAAGAAATGGCTAAGAAATGTTGTTCTTATTCCATATGCTTTGTTTATTATGTATCTCATATTTATCGCCCTGTGGGAGGCTTTAGCGGTGGGAGACGCATGGATGGGTGCTTAATTTATCTCTTTGACAAAAAAAAGATTCAATAATTTTTTGGGATTTATGCTGGTGTTTGGGCCAGCGGTCATATTTATATCCATGACCTTATTCATGACTCGTTCTTGTGAACACAAGTTCGAAACACTTGAAAACTACGGCACAATCACCTCTTTTAATTTTACAGATGTAAATGGGAATAAGAGGAGCTCACTTGACTTTAAAGGAGACATTGTCTTAATCTCTACCATACAAGAGTCCTGTCCAGACAGTTGTTCCGTATTGCTGTGGAATATCAACCAAACGATTTACCAACGCATCTGGAACAACAGAACGAAAAAGAGAAAACAAGTTAAAATACTTTCGTTTGTTACAGATGGCAACGGTGATCCCATTAAGGACTTATCGCCTATTGAAGACCTGTTAAAAAAGATAGTGCCTAACTATGACCCTTCTATCTGGGTTTTGGCAAAGGGCGACGTGAAGTCTATCTACAATATAGAACACAATGGAGCATCTCTTTTACAAGATGGAAATAAATTTCAAGAGCTCATGTTACTTATGGATAAAAAGCAATGTTTACGAATGGTTTTATCCGGGAAAAAAGAAGGTCACATAAGACGAATGGAACAAAGTATGGCCTTGCTGCAAAAAGAATATGATAAGGCGAATTCTAATTAACGAAAACAATGAGACTGTTTTATCTTGTACTGTTGCTATTTTTAATCACAAGTTGTTCTGAGGAAAACCCTGTTCAAATTCAAAAGAAATCTAATAAACTGCCTTACATTGGGCATGTTGATGTTGTTGAATATAAAGAAAACGGAGAAGAAATTACCGATACGATTTTTGAAACCATCCCCTATTTTAGTTTTTTGAATCAAGACTCAATAGAGGTCAATAAGTCTACCTATAAAGACAAAATAATTGTTGCTGAATTCTTCTTTGCCTCGTGCCCAACCATTTGCCCATTAATGAACGACCAAATGGCAAAGCTTTACCATTGGCTAGAAAAAAACAGGTATCTCGAATATTTCCAAATCTTGTCATTTTCGATAGATCCCTCAAACGACATCCCCTCAGTTCTAAAAAAGTTTAAAGACAGCTACTGTGACAATTGTCCCAACTGGGATTTCTTGACAGGTGATGAAAAAGAAACTCATCAACTGGGAATTGATAGCTTCAAAATATTTGCAGGCAAAGATAAGGGCGCCGCTGGTGGATACGCCCATTCTGGGGCCTTTTCACTCGTAGATAAAAAAAAACGGGTGAGAGGCGTGTACAACATCACGGATGAAAACGGGGATGTGAACAAAAAAGAATTTGACAGGTTAAAGAAAGAAATTGATAAACTGATGCGTTATGAGTACAACTTTAAATAATTCGAAAAAAATAAAGCAAGCGATAATCGCTGTGTCAGTTGTTATTCCTATAGCAGTTGCGGTATTATTTACCATAAAAATTGAGGGTGTTGATTTGAGCTTTCTGCCTCCCGTATATGCTTCTTTAAACGGGTTAACCGCCATTGGCTTAATCGTTGCGATTTTGGCCATAAAAAATAAAAATAGAACGCTTCATCAACGCGCAATTCAAGTTTGTTTGACTTTTTCTATTCTCTTTTTATTACTTTACGTTTTGTATCATATGACATCTGATAGCACTCCATATGGAGGGGACGGGGCATTAAAATATGCTTATTTTATTCTTCTCATTTCTCATATATTATTGAGTTTAGTCGTAATACCGATTGTTTTATTCTCTTATCTATTTGCTTGGCAGGGAGACTTTGAAAGACATAAGAAATGGACAAGGTTTGCGTTTCCTCTTTGGTTTTACGTTGCGGCTTCGGGAGTTTTGGTTTACTTTATGATTTCCCCGTATTATTAAAAGCTAGTTAATCAATACTTCTACACGCCGATTGGCCTCTTTTTCCATTTCATTTTTGGGCTCGTCATGAACTGGTTTATCAAATCCAAACCCCACGGAACTCAATCGATCAGAAGAGATTCCTGCATCTATTAAGTAATCCAAAACACTTTTCGCTCTTTTCTTTGATAACCTCTTAGACCTCATCGGCTTTTTCCCATCGCCATTAACGTGCCCTTGAATTTCAATATGTACAGTAGGGTTTACCAACAAGAAATCTCTCAGTCGATTCAATTTTGGCGCTGACTCCTCTAAAATGATTGCCATCCCTGCAGCAAAATAGATTTCATCTATTTTTGCAACTGTTCCTCTAACTAAGGGCTTTAAATAAATGGTGTCTTGGAAACCATTATCACCCAAAAGAATTTCATAATCTTCCTCATCATATGATAAAAACCCTTCAGCATCTACCTTTAGCTCGCATTTTTTAACATTGCGTTTCAGATTCATAATTAAATCACTTGCCACATACGCACCATTTATTTCATTCGATCCATTAAATGAAATTTTACCCTTTACTGGCATATGATCCTGAGAATTCCTAATACACAAAGTGTACTTCTTGTCTTTAGATGGCTTTGTAAGGTCAAACAACAATGAGTCAATTATTTTATTCCCATCAGAATCTTGAGGGGAAAAATTGATTTCTAATTCTAATGAATCCTTGATTTTTTCTGCAGCCACAAGGACAATAGCATATTTTAAACCTTCTTCAATAAACAAACTCCTACTCAAAAGCAAATCTCTTTTGGGCGCATTTAGTAAAAGCTTTGCTTTACTTTTTTTAAAGTCACTACAAATTCCATCCTTATTTTCAGCGAAAACAAACGTGCTAAAAGAAAGGTCTTGGTCTTTTACTTTCAATTTGATTTGACCAGAAGATGGGGGAACGAAAAACAACCAAATCTGATTTTTTGTGATTTCACCATCTGTACCATAACCATTAAGATTTGTACGATCAATTCCTTTCCTCCCTTGAAATGCAATGTGATAAAAATTGTTTTGAGATAAGGATATTCCTTGCTCGCAATTATAATATGAAGATCTTTGCCCAATGATTTCTAACGGGAAAAAGATCGTAATCAAAAAGAAAAGCGTGTAAATTCTCATTTAATCAAGTGTAATTTTCAAGTCTCCTGTAATACTTGTGCGAATAGTTATAGACTTGGAAGTTAACAATAAGTTCATTATTCGCAACTTATCAATACTTGTTTCTGCCATTACCCCATCCTGAATCTCACCATTCATCTTTTCTAAGAGCTGTGATTTTATTGTGATTATTTTTTGTGATAGATCTATGGATGATTTTTCTTTTATTTGATGAATTAGACTTTTACTCATAATCCATTGCGCTGACTTCAGAAGAAAGCTCTTTGTTTTGATTTCGAAATCTATATCTTCAAAACTTAAAATCTGATTTTCTTCATCTAAAACAGGTGTTCCGATAAGGTAGAAAATCCCATTCCGATGTCCATCAAAAGAAACCTTAAAAACAAGTTTTCCTTCAGAAGCGCCAATTATACTTAGGTCTTTTATGATGAATTCCCTCCCCTTAATTAAGATTTCATAATTATAAAACTCCTTTTTCAAGAGAGACGACAAAGAGTCGTAGCCGGCATTCAAATCCGCAGTGATATCAAATCCGCTTACTGGGTTATAGTCCGGCATATCACCTAAATTATTATTTATCACCTCTTGCTTTTGAGTTGAGATGAATGGAGAGAAGAATAAGTTTAAATTAAACAAAGCCTCTTTATCATTATAACGCAAATCACTAATGGCAATTCGGTTTGGATTCATAAATAGATAGCCATAGGGTCCTAATTCAATAGGGGTTTTTAGTGCCTTCCAAACCGAATCCACTTTGCTTTTTACATCAATAGCCGAAATCTCTTTGTCAATTTTTGACTCCATTGCTTTTAGCTCATTTTCAACTTCCGCCTTTACTTTATTGGTGACATCAATATTGATAAATGTAATTTCGCACGGATCATTAATTTGGAAGTTTTTCAAATGAGTTTGCGAACTCAAGCTGTAATCTTTATTCAGTTTTATGGATGTCCCGTATGTCATGCTATACCTCCTTCTTGGCTCTCCAATTCCACATGAGCCAGAAATACGTGGGACAGTGCACGAACTTTTCCCAAGTAATGAAACACACAAAGGACAATAATTTAACTTGAGAGAAAAATCTCCTTTCAGCGTATAATTTACCTCATTTGAAGAGGTGCTAAAAACAATTGGTTTTCGTTTAAAGTCATAATTATAACTAACACCTTCACACACAGCCTTTGCTCCTGTAAAAGTTTTCGGGGTGCTTTTTTCAACCAAATTTAATACTGGAGCCATATTGATTTGCAATTCAATGCTCATGATGGACTCTTTTGGGGTGAACGCCTCCGCTTCATCAGCTTGTAATTCTGGAAGAGAGGCCTCTATTGTCCGACAAGCAGAACAAAGGCAAAAAAGGAAAACCAGATAAAATAAAACCCTTTGTCGATTGTAACTCATGTATTGTTTTTCTAGTCTGTCCTAAATTAATTCATTTTTTTGATTCAACACCCTATCTTTTGTATATACAAACACTCTTTATCTCCCTGTATAAAAATTTGGCTTTGAATATCAACCATTAGCTCCGAAAGAATCATTAAATTTGCTCTTCTTTATGCCTTAATCATAAAACAAATATTATGCAAAAACCAACAATTATTTATACCAAAACTGACGAAGCTCCTGCTTTGGCAACATACTCTTTTCTTCCGATTGTTGAAGCTTTTGCATCAAGTGCAAATTTGAATATCGAAACACGTGATATTTCCCTTTCTGGAAGGATCATCTCTCAATTTTCAGATTTTCTTTCTGAAGAACAAAAAGTAAAGGATGCACTTAGCGAATTGGGGCAGCTTGCGAAAACGCCGCAAGCAAATATTATTAAACTTCCGAATATTAGTGCTTCTGTTCCTCAGTTGAAAGCAACAATTAAAGAGCTTCAAGATAAAGGATATGCCTTGCCAAACTATCCTGAGGAACCAAAAAATGAAAAAGAAGAACAGATCAAGTCAACTTATGATAAAGTTAAGGGTAGTGCAGTAAATCCTGTCTTAAGAGAGGGGAATTCTGATCGAAGGGCTCCAAAAGCAGTAAAAAATTACGCCAAAAAGAACCCGCACAGAATGGGCGCATGGGCTTCAGATTCAAAAACTCACGTGGCAACAATGTCTCAAGGTGATTTCAAATCAAACGAGGATTCTGTTACCATCCAAAATGATGGGTCTTTATCTATATCATTGATTAATAATGCAGGACAAAAAACCACACTAAAAGAAAGTGTTAAAGTGCTGAAAGGCGAAATTGTAGATGCGACACACATGTCTGTAAATGCACTCATTGCATTTTTAGATAAAGAAATAATTGATGCCAAAGAAAAAGGGTTGTTGTTTTCATTACACATGAAAGCTACCATGATGAAAGTTTCTGATCCTATTATTTTTGGCCATGCAGTAAAAACCTTCTTTAAACCTCTTTTTGAAAAACACAATGATTTGTTTTCAGAGATTGGTGTAGATGTAAATAATGGGTTTGGTGATCTTCTTTCTAAATTAAATGGATTAACAGATGATCAAAAACAAGAAGTATTAAATGATATTGAAGAGTGTTATAAAGAAAATCCAGCTATAGCAATGGTTGATTCTGATAATGGAATAACTAATCTGCATGTCCCAAGTGATGTCATTATTGATGCATCGATGCCCGCAATGATTAGAACTTCCGGGAAAATGTGGGACTCTGCAGGAAAAACTCAAGACACCAAAGCCGTTATTCCAGATTCGTCTTATGCACCAATATATCAAGCAACTATTGATTTCTGTAAAGAAAACGGAGCATTTGATCCAACAACCATGGGTAGTGTTTCTAACGTGGGCTTGATGGCTCAAAAAGCAGAGGAATATGGCTCCCATGACAAAACATTTGAGCTTTCAGAATCAGGAACCGTTCAGGTTACCGACGAAAGCGGAACTATATTGATGGAGCAAGCTGTTCACGAGGGGGACATATGGAGAATGTGTCAAGTTAAAGATTTACCTATTCAAGATTGGGTAAAGCTTGCCGTTAATAGAGCAAGGGCTACAGGAAACCCTGCGGTTTTTTGGTTAGATGAAAATCGTGCTCATGATGCTCAATTAATTTTAAAGGTTAATGAATACCTTAAGCAACATGACACCACTGGTCTTAACATCTCGATTCTGTCACCCTTTGATGCTACCCTATTTTCTTTGGAACGAGTAAAAAAAGGGGTCGATACGATTTCTGTGACCGGCAATGTTCTCCGGGATTATTTGACAGATTTATTCCCGATTTTAGAACTTGGCACATCTGCTAAAATGCTGTCTATCGTTCCGTTAATGAATGGTGGTGGTTTATTTGAAACAGGTGCAGGTGGTTCAGCTCCTAAACATGTTGACCAATTTGAAAAAGAAAATCATTTGCGCTGGGATTCGCTTGGAGAATTTCTTGCTCTTGCTGTTTCGTTAGAACACTTGTCAGAAACAACGGATAATAACAAAGCAAAAATCTTAGGTGAAACTCTTGACGCTGCTACAGGGACATTCTTGTTAAATGACAAGTCCCCCTCACGAAAATGTGGAGAACTAGACAACCGAGGAAGTCATTATTACTTGGCGCTATATTGGGCACAAGAGCTTGCAAAACAAGAACAGGACCTAGAATTAAAAAATCGATTTTCAGAAATCGCAGATAAATTGAGCTCAAATGAGGCTAAGATTACTAAAGAACTCATCGATGCACAAGGACAGCCTATGAATATTGAAGGCTACTATTTTCCAAACGAAAAGTTGGCTGCTAAAGCAATGCGTCCTAGTTCTACTTTAAATAGAATTATTGACAATCTCAGATAGTTTATTCCTGTCCATATTTTAATTAATTTTAATACATGTTAAAGACCCGAGACGCTCAAATCAATTATTTAAACATTGGACTCATGTTTATGAGTGCGGCTCTGGCCTTTTTTATGCCCTTTGAGACCTTTCTTTTTGCTTATGCATTTCTAGGTCCTCTTCATTATTTGACAGAAATCAGCTGGCTGCATGATCGGCAATATTTCTCGAAAGGTAAATATGACTTCACCTTTCTACTATTTATTGGTGTTGCTCTTTCAATTGCAGCATTTGCGAATGATTTTGAGTCTTTAAATTTTGATTTATACCCACCTTTAGTAGATGCCAAGATTGATTTTGTAAAGTGGTACTATAGCATGAGTTTTGGTGACATCTTTATTATGCTTGCCCTCTTTAGTGCTATCCTCTTTGTATTGTTTAAAGACCTGAAAATCAAAATAGCCTCTATTTTGATCATGTATATTATTGTCTACTTTTCTTTCAATTTAGATCTAGATTTACTAGGGTTATTTGTACTCATTGGGCTATTTAGCGTTGCGCTCTTTGTGTTTGTGAAAAACCTCTATATTAAAATTGCCTGTATTGCTCTCCTTTATATTGGAATCTATTACAACTACAGTCCCGACTGGTTTGGTTTGGACACCGAATTGTTGAGTCAAGAAGAAGTAATCGAGGCAAATTCAGAAAAAAATTCATTTAAAAATAGCTCCGTTGTTTTTGCGCTTACATCACTTGTCCCCACTCTAATTCATGTTTACTTATTTACGGGATTATTTATGCTTTTTGGAGCCCTTAAATCACGAAGTAAAACAGGCTTGCTTTCTATCGTGTTTTTTATATCAATCCCTATTGTCCTCGTATTTTCATTACCTGTAAAAAAAGACGGGAATTACCTCTCCTCCTACGGAACAGAGGCTTATTATGCTGAAGGAACTGGGTTTTTTAATACGAATGTGAGTATTTTAAGACAGTTCGATTTGACCCCCAATATGACGAACAAAGACTATATCAACAACTTCGTCAAAGACTCAATGGAACAAGAAAATCTTTCATTAATGTGGAAAGATTCTTTGAATAAAGACTTTATTATACAAAACCAAGAACATCCATACTACATGAAGTCCATTGCATTAGCTGATGCGAAAAATGGCAGTCAGAAAGACAATTGGTGGTCCCTCGTGTTCTTTTCGGAAATTGGAATTATGCTCATGCGGTTTATTGCTTTTGCATATCTCTACCATTATCTCAATTGGTTCAGTAAGACTGAGGTCATTCGCTGGCACAAAGTTCCAAAGGTTCGTTTTATTGGAGTGATTTCACTTTGGCTTGTTGCATGTGGCTTATATGCTTACGACTATGCCATCGGATTGAGCTTTTTGTTCTTTCTCAGCTTTACCCATGTGTTACTAGAGTTCCCTTTAAACGTTACATCCATAATTGGGATTGGAAAAGAAACGAGAGCCATTATCAAAAATGGATTTACTCAAAAAGATTCTAAATAACCATTAAAAATTGAATATGCGACATCTATTTCTATTTGCCTTTTTTTGGGTGACCTTATCGTCCTATGCACAAAATCCATCCATTGTGGAGTTAAAAAATGATGGGCGTTATAATCTGTCAGTGGAGGGGGCTTCCTATTTTGCGAATCTATCATTAGAATGTACTGGTAAATCAGAGCCCCACTTTATTGAACGGGTTTATAAAAAAAGATATAGCTGGAAATATGTAGACACGATTTCAGGGGAAGACTATTGGCCCTCACTCAGAAGTCTCGATAAAGAGCCTTCGCCTGAAGTACTTTGGCCTTCATTTTATGGATGTTTCGACTGGCACAGCAGTGTGCACAACCATTGGTGCCTTGTCAAATTACTCAAATCTTATCCCAATCTTCCTGAGGCTGATGCCATAAGAGAACGCCTAAAAAACAGTTTTAAATCTGAAAATATTACTGCAGAACTCGATTTTGTTCAAAACAATGAATTTGGTTTATTTGAGTTTCCGTATGGTCAATCTTGGCTGCTTAAAGTGGCTGATGAACTCTCCGGTTGGGATGATCCAGACGCGAGAGTCTGGTTACAAAACATATCTCCTCTTGCCGATTACATCGCTAATGCACATATCTGGTTTTGGAGGAACATAAGACCTGAAAATCTAATTAGTGGTAGTCATGATAGCCCCTCTATGGGCCTAGCCTTTGCACATGATTACGCTGTTACCTTTGGTGTAAAAGAACTTCAAAAAGTAGTAGATAGCACGGCCATTAAGTACTATCTTAAAAACGGTTATAAAAGCTTATCCGCTGAACCTCTTGGGTATGACTTTATGTCGGGAGGGCTTCTTGTTACGGATATCATGAGAAAAGTCCTCAGCCCAAGAAAACTAAAAAAATGGTTAAAAACCTTTGCTCCTGAATTGCTTGATAAAAAGCGTGTTAATGATGTTATGGCCATTAAAAAAACAGACAAGCACGATGAATATGAGGCACATTGGGATGGGTATCACCTCAATAGAATCTGGTGTCTTAATGGCCTACTGATTTCTTTAGACGCCAGAGATATAGACAATGAATTGCGAAATATTTGGGTGCAGAACATGAATGACATGTGGGATTATTCTCAAAAAAGCATTGGAAAGGGGAATTATGACATCGACCATTGGCTTTCATCGTTTTCCGTTTTTGCACTGTTAGGATACGAGGATTAGCTTTCAATAAAACATATCCCTCTACAGTTGTTTTAGATCTTTCAGTTTTTTTTCGGTTTTGGAGGTACAGGCACTTGTAATTCCTTTAATTTCTTGTCTGCTGCCTTTCCTTCATATTCCGTAACCGTTGTTTGTCCGTTTATCGTTTCCGTTACTTTAACCGTCTTTTTCCCATTTACTTCTTTTACCTCAACGTCAAGTGTATGGTCTTTGTTTTCATTCGTGTTGTAAGTCTTTTGAACTTCTTTTAGTTTTGCGTCAGCTTCTTTGCCTTTAAAGATTTCTTCCTTCACCTTGCCGTTTTCAGTTGTCCTAATCACAGTTTTTGTGTCGTTATTTTCTTTGATGACTTCGACTTCAACGGTCTTTTTGACTTCTTTGGTTTTTTGAGCTGTTGCAATCATTGGTAAAATGGCAAAACTCATTAGTAAATAGAAATTCATTGGTTTTAAATTTTAGCGTGACGATAAAGGTATCTCTTTAATTGAAATTACAGATATAAAAATGGCTAATGGCAGTTCGTTTAATTCCTCTTTTTTAGACCATTTAAAATCATATTCAGCTCAAATCCAAGTAGCAGTATTACTGAGTTTACCCAAATATAAAGCATCAAAATAAGAAGTGCTCCTATTGATCCATAGAGCTCATTGTAGTTTGAAAAAGTATTTACGTAAACCCCAAATAATAGCGTACTTACGATGAACATTCCTGCCGTCACAAAAACACTGGTCGAAAAAAATCGCTCCTTTCGGCCACCGGGAGTTCCAAAATAATAAAGGATTGCAGGGATTAAAACGGTCATCATGACCAGTAAGATATATTCGCCTGCATGCAACCAACTGTATTCGTTTTTTATCACCCCTTTATCAGACAAATTATCCAATATATTTATCTCAAAAAGAACATATAGAATTACCGAAGAGATGAGCAGAACTGAAATCAACAATCCTATAAAAATCGCATATATATATTTTCGAAGAAATGGTCTAGAAACCTTAACATGGTGGGAGCCTTGAAATGCACTAAACAGAGAATTAATACCATTCCCCATGAATAAAATGGACATTAAGAAGCTCGACGATAACAAACCGCTCCTCTGGTTCCCCTGAATATCTTGATAAATGGACATAAAAAACCCTTTTGAGGATTCCGGCATTAATGATTCGATAAAAAGAGAAAATGTTTGGTCTAAGTTAGCCACAGGAATAAACGGAATCAAATTCAACATGAAAAGCAGAAAAGGGAAAAAAGCCATAAAAAAACTAAAAGCAACGCTCCCTGCTCTCGCGGCTAAAGCCCCTTTAACCAATCCAGAAGCATACGTCTTGATAAGTGAATACAAACTTAAGTCGACATAACCGGGTATTTTTATACTTTGAGTAAATATTCGCACTTTTTTTACGACACCCAGGTCTTTAAAACTATTCTGCTTTTTGTTTCCCATTTTGTTTAGACATCAACTGCGTAAAAATAGTTAACAATAAATAAGAACTCGTTACTTATCAAGCATTTTTATCCCATTTACTTGGGACGTTTTCAACTCTGGCATAAGGAAATGAATTCAAGAATTTTAAGTCGTAATAAGAATTTAACCCTGATATGCCCACAGAATCAGCAGTCGATAGATCAACATATCCATTGGGTTGAATGATGTCATCTGGAACAACCAATTGTTCTATTTCGCCAACAATCATTGTTGTATTTGAACTTTTTATTGAAATGTGCTCGCGATAGCTCAATCCCATTTTGATGGAAGACTCTTTTACAAATGGGGCATTCTGATTTTCCAGATACTCCTCTGTCAACCCACAAAAATCGAATTCAGATATGGCTTGTTCAAACTTTGCAGAGGTAAAATGTGCGTTTTCAATAATGTTTTTGTGAATATGGTTTATCGTAAAGCTTTTGGTTTCCATAATATTGTTAAAAGTATCACGTCTATATTCACCGTGGGGTCTTGTAATAAAGCCTATGAGTGCAGGATTACTAGAAAGATGAACAACCGAGCTCATTATGGCCACGTTCGTTACACCATCAATTGATTTTGTGGCAACCAAGTTTCCGGGCTTTATGCCCGTTATTGAATTGACAATGTTCAACTTTCTCACCTTTTCCAAGTTTTGAATTTCTGATTTTGTTAATACCATAATGCGTTGTTTTTCACTCCATAAAAACCAATAAATCCATTAAAAGTTCAAGGTTGTAGATAATTATCCTACTACTACTCATACGAAAAGTTCAATTTCATCGTTACCTTTGACGTACCAAAAAACAAAAATGAAAAGTATCTTATTTATTCTGTTTCTTTTTTCTCTTAGTTTCCATTCCTTCTCTCAAAAGTTCACAATTAGCGGGACCGTTAGAGACTTGTCATCCGGCGAACCGATTATAGGAGCTAAAGTATTCGATATTAAGTCTAAAAAAGGGACCTTGTCAAATGATTATGGATTCTTCAGCTTAACCCTACCGAAAGACAGCGTCTATTTAAGGGTTTCGTATATGGGCTTTACGGCCATGGAATATCAAATGGACGGTTCTAAAAATACTGCTCTAGAAGTTGATCTAAATACGATTCAAGAGCTTGAAGAAGTTACAGTAAACGCACAAAAGAACATTGAAGAACAAACTCAAATGAGCTCCTTTGACGTTTCCATTGAAAAAATCAAGGCTTTACCTGTTTTTCTTGGTGAAAAAGACATTATTAAAACCATTCAACTTTTCCCCGGGGTTCAATCGGGAAGTGAAGGTTCTAGTGGTATTTATGTAAGAGGAGGGGGGCAGGACCAAAACCTGATGCTTTTGGACGGCGTACCTATTTATAACGCAACACACCTTTTTGGATTTTTCTCCATTTTTAATGCCGATGCCATAAATAAAGTAACTATGATTAAGGGGGGGTTCCCTGCCCGTTATGGTGGGAGATTGTCTTCCGTATTAGACATTAGAATGAAAGAAGGGAACATGAAAAAATTTCATGGCGAAGGGAGTATTGGTATAATATCCTCGAAGCTCTCTTTAGAGGGACCCATTATAAAAGATAAAACATCTTTTATTGTTTCTGGTCGCCGCACCTATGTCGATTTACTTGCCCGACCCTTTATCAATATGAGCAATCGAGGAGACGGAAAAGATCCTGGCTCATCAAGCACACAAACAGGCGGTTATTATTTTTGGGATCTCAATGCAAAAATCAATCATAAATTTTCTGAAACTAGCCGGCTTTATTTAAGTGGATACTTTGGAAGAGATCGTTTTTATAATGATAGAACCAATGAATTTACTACTGATGTGGATAATTCAACTACTGTTGAAAACTCAAGTAACGGTCTTCGCTGGGGAAATGCAATTGCCGCAATTCGATGGAACAAAATCATTACCCCTAAATTATTCATGAATGTGACAGGAACATTTAGTCAGTATCAATTTCGTGTAGGGGGTGAAAACGAATCTACTACGACATACCCGAGCGCACCAAGTACAAGTCAAAACTTAATATTTAATTACGATTCAGGAATTCAAGATTGGGGAGGAAAGATTGACTTTGATTTCAGGCCTAATCCCAATCACACGATTAAATTCGGACTCGGTGATACCTATCACACCTTCACGCCTGGCGTAAATCAAATTCAGTTATCCAATTCTATATCAAATGGAATCGATACCACATTTGGTTCTGTTCAACAATATGGTCACGAGCATTGGGTTTATTTTGAAGACGACTGGGAAGTTTCAAACAGACTGAAATTTAATGTAGGAATTCATTTCTCGGGTTTCAAAGCCAGTCAAGAATGGTACCCAAGTATTCAACCTCGGTTTTCAGCCAGATATATGCTGACAGAGAATTCATCAATTAAGGCTTCCTATTCAAGTATGACTCAGTTCCTACATTTGCTTACGAATCCCACTATTGGATTACCTACGGATTTGTGGGTCCCTGTAACAGATCGTGTTGCTCCTGAATACTCTAATCAATTTGCTCTCGGGTACGCTCAGACTCTTGAAAAAGGGATTCAATTTTCGGTTGAAGCCTACTATAAAGACATGCGAAACCTAATTGCCTACAAAGAAGGGGTTAGCTTTTTTGGGTCTGATGAAGACTGGCAAAATAAAATTACTGTTGGTAACGGAAACAGCTACGGTTTAGAGCTTTTGGTTGAGAAAAAAATGGGGAAAACGTCGGGATGGATTGGATACACTTTGAGTTGGTCTAACCGTCAATTTGATTCTCTTAATTTTGGAAATCCATACCCATATATTTACGATAGAAGACACGATATCGGATTGGCCATTACACACAAGTTCAATGAAAAAGTTGATATTGGTTTGGTTTGGGTGTTTGGGTCTGGTTATGCCACCACGTTGGCACAACAAACCTATCTCGGAGTCAATAGCTTAAGTATCGGGCCAAACACACCTTATGAGCCTATAGAACACATTGAAGCTAGAAATGACTACCGTATGCCAGCTTATCACAGGCTTGACATAGGGGTTAACCTTCACAAGAAAAAGGAAAAATGGGAAAGCACCTGGAGCTTTGGCTTATACAATGCTTACTCTCGTCAAAATGCTTTTTACCTGTTTTTTGAAGAAGGGGACAATGGAACTCGTACGCTAAATCAGCTCAGCTTATTTCCGATTCTTCCAAGTGTTTCTTATAGCTTTAAATTTTAAAACATGAAAAATTTACTTCCCGTATTTTTAATCCTCAGCGCACTTACGTTAAGCAATTGCACGAAAGAAATAGAATTCGATGAACAAGATATTGCCCCAAGAATTGTTGTAAATAGTTTGTTTACCAATGATTCTATTTGGTCTGCACATATAAGCCGTAGTGTTGGCGTTTTAGAGACAACTTCGTATACAACAATAGACAACGCTAGTGTCAATATTTTTGATGATAATGCCAATCTGGTTACTACGCTAACACATCAAGGAGATGGATTATACACTTCACCAACAGGGGTTAGCCCTCAACCAAACCAAAGCTACACCATAGAGGCAAGTGCTAGTGGATATGAAAGTGTCAATGCCACAAATTCCATTCCATCAGCAGTACCCATATATCAGCTCGATACGGTTACAAGTACCAATAACGATGGTGAAACCATTCTAGAAGCTACCATCACATTTCAAGACCCTCCTAATATTTCGAATTACTACATGTTGGAGGTTTTAGTGACTGGAACGTGGATTAATAATGAATTGGAATGGGACCCCGTGGCCAATGAATGGGTAGCAGACACAATCGAATTTAGAGAACCTTTACAAATTTCCTGTGATGATATTAATGTGGAAACGGTGAACCGTTTCAATTTTGGAGGTTTTGAAAACACTTATTTATACCTCATGCTCAAAGATCAAAACTTTGATGGGGAAAATTACGCTCTTACCTTCACGGTAATTAATTATGCGGAGCTTAAAGACATGGATCTTTTTGGTGAAATTAGATTAGTCAATACAAGTGAGGAGTATTTCAATTATCTCAAATCATTTAACCTGTATCAAAGAACCATAGGAAATCCGTTTGCGACGCCTGTCCAGGTATACTCTAACGTTAATAATGGTATGGGGATATTCGCTGGTGGCACATTAACGTATTGGAATGTTCAGTTTTAATTAAAACACTGTGCATTACTTTTTTTATGTTTTGCTATGAATCTTTGTGCATAAAATGAACGTCTATTCTTCTTGATTGTACGCAATAAAAAAGCGTATGAAAAACCATAATCTAAAAATTGAAAAACCATGTCGTGAAGACTGGAATAAAATGGCACCAAACCAATTGGGAAGGCACTGTCAACTCTGCGAAAAAACTGTCGTGGATTTTACCAAAATGTCTTCAGAAGAAATTAAAGAATATCTCTTAAAAAAATCAAATGAAAGAATTTGCGGGCGCATTATTAAGGAGCCGATAAAAAGAATCCCCTCAAAAAAAGAACAATGGTTTAATGGGTTGCAATTAAAAATTAATCAAAGGGTAGGTTTTATTCCCATACGAGTCTCGCTAATTTCTATGCTAAGTGTCCTCATGGTTCTTTTGGGGTGCAATCAAAACACCGCAGAAAAAAAACTGGATACAAAAGAAAACTCCCCAATCACATCGGGTGATTCGATTGCAAATGATAGTACTCAACGAATAGATGAATTACATACAGTGGGAAACATTGCTAAACCCGAACCACTAATGGGGGATATTGTTCACGAATTAGGCGAGGTTGATGAGCAATTTGACGAAATCCCAGTTGTGGGAAAAATTGCCATCGAGGAAGATGTTGACCGGCCTAAATAAGATAATCGTATATTGGGTATGCGTTTAAATGAAAAAAATGACATTATATCACTATCCCTTTTTGAATTTTGTTTTACTCTTAATAGCAGGTGTGTCCTTATCTTGTTCTACAAAGAAAGAGACAGTATTAGGTGTTTATGATGACCCTGGTCCCGTTGTCCATCATGCTGTTATTAAAGCTCCAATTGTGAAAAAGAACTTTGTAAACAAAGCAGGAAAAACTACCGATCATGTTGAATATTATATTCGCCAATCTATTCAAGATTATTACATAAAATTCTGTGAAAGTAATATATCCATCAAAGAGCTTAATGAAAAGTTAGAAAACATTGAAGGAGATATCAAAACGCTTCAATTAGAAGTTGAATTTAGGGAGGGTGAATGGGATATTTGTGATGAAAATCATGATATCCAGAGCCGCATTGGAGAATACGCAGTAATCCTAAAAATTCTTAAATAAATTTTTACTTCACGTCAACAAAATAAACGGCTAACTTTGCGGAAAATTTTACCGCATGAAGCACACAAAAATTGCCATTATCGGAGGAGGAAATTTAGGTCAATCCATTCTTAAAGGTCTATTATCTAAAAGCGAATACTTACCTAAAAACATTACTATTACAAAGCGTAATATTGATGAACTAGAAGTATTTCAAAAATTGGGTATTAATGTAACCCCAGACAATCTTGTCGCAGTTACTGAATCAGATATTATCATTTTAGCATTAAAACCATATACGGTCTTAACCGTTTTAGATGAGATTTTGCCCAAATTGGACCCTAAAAGACATGAACTTGTTAGTCTTGCCTCTGGTGTTTCTCTCGAACAATTAAACGAAGCGGTTCAAAACAAAATCCCTATTTACCGTGCCATGCCCAATACAGCGTCTAAAGTGGGTGAAGCCATAACCTGTATTGCAACAAACACCGAAAGCATTAATCCGAATGTGGAGGAATGTTTTCAATCCATTGGTTCCACGATCCAAATAGATGAAGAGTTAATGGATGCTGCAACGGTACTGGGGGCATGTGGAATTGCATATGCGCTGCGTTTTATCAGAAGCATGGTTCAAGGAGGTATTCAGATTGGTTTTGATTCAAAAACAGCCAGTAAAATCGTAAATCAAACGGTTAAAGGTGCTGCATCGATGCTAATTGAGGAGGGCAATCATCCTGAATTTGAAATAGATAAGGTTACCACGCCGAAAGGGTGTACGATAGTCGGGCTAAACGAAATGGAACACAATGGGTTCAGCTCTGCATTAATTAAAGGCATAACAAAGTCTCATGAAGCCATATAAGCATAATGGTTTAGATAAGAAATTACTACTTTCAAGGTCTAATACCTTTTACTAAAAACATGTTGGCACCTGAAGTTTTTCCTTTTCTTAAAAAACTCAAAGAGAATAATACTCGAGAATGGTTTAAAGAACATAAAGCTGAACATGATGAGGCTCGAAATGCTGTTGTTCATTTGTCCTCTCAGTTATTTGAAAGCTTGAATAACGAAAACCAGCTCGACAAACATAAAGTTTTTCGAATATATCGCGATGTGAGATTTTCAAAAAACAAAACTCCTTATAAAATACATTTTGGCATTTCGTTTCACCGACAAAAGCCAACTTTTCGAGGAGGTTATTATCTTCATATTGAACCTGGAGCATCATTTTTAGGTGTCGGATTTTGGGGGCCAAACAAGGATGATCTTTTTCGTATTAGAAAGGAAATTGAAATGGATCATGAATGTTTTTCTCAAATGGTTAATCAAGCTGAACTTCTTGAGCATTGGGGTGCAATGCAAGGGGAACAGCTCAAAACAGCACCCAAAGGATTTGAAAAGGATTCTCCTGGAATTAAGCATCTTCGATTCAAACAGTTCATATTTATTAAAAATATCAATGATGATCAACTCTTTGACGCGAACTTCGAGTCTTGGATGACGAATCAATTTAAGACCATTAGGCCCTTTTTAGATTATATGGGAGAGATATTAAACACCGACTTAAATGGAGAATCAATAATCTGATTTACAACAAGAAAGCTTATTTAGAGAAGGGAATAAAAATGTATATTTACCACGAATTTTAAAAAGTTCTGACTAAAACTTAAATACAGGGGAGCCCAAAACTGTTTAGAGTAGGCACATTATCAAACTTTCAATAAGATGAGTAAAAAATACAAAATCACTTTAGAGGTAGAAGAAGGACAAGAAACAACAATTAAACCTTTAGGAGAAACCATGACCAGTAAAGCTGTTGCCAACCATCCGGATGGTGGAACAACGACAACGACAATAACAAATAGTGCCCGAGGAGCCGATGCAGGTGTCGATGCGGATACAGATATGTAATTCAAAGGCCTCTTCTTGAGGCCTTAATATTTTTCTCATGTTTTGGATCTTAATCATTGGGGATATAGAAGACCCCCATATAGCACAAGTGTGTTCAATTCTTAAAAGAAAAGGGGGGAATCCTATTGTGCTTAATCCTTTTAAAGGATCTGAAAATTCGATTAGTTATACCTACGATCCATTAAGTATTCGAATAAATGCGCAGGGACACTCTATTGATGCAAAAAAAATCAAATCAGTCTGGTGGAGACTCAAGCCTAACTTGATTTCAACACCTGAAACATCAGAAGAATTTGAAAGATCGAAATTTATTCACAGAGAATGGCAGTTGACTTTAGAGCCCTTAAAATATTTCCTCAAGGAATCTTTATGGATGAATCGAAGAGAGGCAGACGCCCTTTGTCGAAATAAACCATTTCAGCTAAATCTGGCAAACCTTGAAGGGTTCAAAATTCCTAATGGAATTATAAGCAACAACAGTAGTGATGTGCAAGAAAAAATCAGTGAATTTAAACAAGTTGTTTACAAGCCGCTAAGCTATTATATTGTTCCTCCAGATCGGATTTTATATTCCTCGATCATGACCAAAGATGAGGTGGAGCAAAAATCAACCAATATTGAACAGGCGCCATGTATTTTTCAAGAGTACGTAGAAAAGGATTTTGAGCTTCGAATAACGATTGTGGGGAATAAAGTGTTTTCCGTAAAAATAAAATCACAACAAAATAATATCACCAAATTTGACTGGAGAAAGGACCAAATAAATGTAGATTATGATGTTTTTGAATTGCCTAAGGGAATTGAACGAAAACTAATAAATCTTCATCAAAAATTTGAAATATTTTTTGGCGCCTATGATTTCATTGTAGACCCTAAAGGAGAATATTTCTTTTTGGAAGTGAACCCTTCCGGGCAGTGGCTATGGATGGAAGAAAAATTAAATTTAACCATTTCAGAAAGTGTCGCAGAGGCTCTTATGAATAGAATATAATGATGCCTTTTTATTTGATGATGCTTATATAACCTGTTTCACTTTTATTGTTTTCATCATTGTATTCAATAATGTAATAATACGATGCCACCGGAAGTGCTTCTAAATTATAAAATCCATTCCAAGGCATTTCTTGATATTTGCCTTTTTGAGACTCAAAAACTTTGTTCCCAAGTCTATTATATACACTAACCACATTGTTGGGGTATACCAAATCAAGATTAACAATGTTCCAGGTATCATTTACACCATCAGTATTCGGAGTAAAAGCCGTCGGAATGACAACATCACATATTTTAATCTCAATCACAACTGCTTGTGCGGGACCTTCACAGTCATTTTCAGTAGATGTTACATAATAGGTGTATATGCCTGGTGTGTTTTCGGGAAGATATTGATCCTCCGGACTTAGAAGTTGTGTTAAACCCTCATCTGAATACCAGCTGTGGCTACCTGGCTCTCCTTGAGCCTCGATAGGAAGAATCATTTCATTTGTACAAAAAGATTGGTCTCCTGAGGTTTCCGGAGCGGATGGTAATAAATGAACAATAATGGACTGAGTAAGGTCAGACGTGTTCTCACAAAATTCATCTTGAATTCCAGTTATCATGTACACTCCTGGCGTATTTCCAAGATCGATGTTTTGTTCTGAAGACACAATGCTTGTTTGGGCACCATTAATGGTATAATCCAATGTGAAATCAGGCGTTCCACTTACTTCTACAATTATATTTTGAGGGAGCTGCCCCTCACAATATTCCCCTTCTCCTGTAAAACTCAAAACTTCTGGAAGTTCATGAATTATTACATCAAAAGAAACCTCATCATCGCAATTCCCCAATAGGTCATACATATAAATTGTTTGAGTAGAGGTAATTACATCACCATCAATTAGCGAGGTTCCAAGTCCACCGCTCTCCGTGTAATATGATTCGTCTCCTGATAAATTGGTTCCGGTTATTTCGATCAAAGTAAAAAATTCACATTCTTCTTGATTTACGACAGGATCAATGGTTGGGATGGGAGCCGATACCAATTCAAAAGTGGTGTCCTTTACACATCCGTTGCCATCAGTAATCATAATGTTATAAAAGCCTGCAGACAAATCAATTGCTGTTGATTCCGTTTGATTTCCACTGGCAGCATCCCATTGATAGGTGTATTCCGGAGTGCTTTGGGGGGTTACTGTAATGCTTCCGTTAGAAGTGTTTTCACAAGGTTGAATCATAGAATAAGACAAGTCTATTTGTGCGAGATCTGATTCAAAAGAACCGATGTCAGCCGCTTCATTTCTTGGCATCTCCCGCTGATCAAGAGCTGGTGCCACAACGTCGTTTCCAGCATTTACCGCAGGCCCTTGAGGGCAAGGTAATATGGCATGAGTAAAGGTGGTTCCTCCATTATCTGCCAAAGACATTAATAAGGGATCGGCTGAAATAATATTTCCAGTCGTATTTCCTCCTAATGTTCCGGCTCCCATATTAAAAACCAAATTACTTCCACTCGTTGAAGTGAAACTTCCAAAAAGATCTTCGTCTGATTCAATGCCGCTTAAATTGGCGTTTTCAATATCATTAATGTTTTTATTATAAGCAATTAAGGAATTGTTTAAGTCTACTGTTCCACTCCGGTTAAATATTCCACCACCATATCCTTCTCCATCCGTTCCGCCTGCGGCAAAGCCACTCGTAGCATTTAAAAAGCGTCCCTGACCACCTTGTGCCTTATTGTAGGCAATCGTTAGGTTCGTACTGATAATGTTTCCTCCATTGTTGAAAATTCCTCCTCCCAATCCTGCACCAGCTCCGCCTCCACCGCCAGAAGAACAACAAGGACCAGAACCTTGACCTCCACCAAAGCCCCCTAATCCACCAGCACCCGAAGAGCCTCCTCCTGATTTGGCACCACGTCCGCCGCCGCCGCCGCCATAACCACCAATGCCTCCTGTTCCTCCAAATCCACCAGAACTTCCTCCTCCGCCACCACCAGAATAATCACCTGTCGCATTTCCTCCTGCTCCACCACCGCCTGCTCCTCCCGTGCCGCCATTTGGGCCCGCTCCAGGGTTTCCTGCCATAGTGAAATTTCCTCCATTTGTAGATCCATTTGAATACCTTCCTCCGACAGCCAAATTTGATGATATGGTGCAATTCTCAAGAATAACATTTCCAATTCCACCGTTGTATATACCTCCACCAAAGCCAGGTGTGCTGCCGCCACCGCCACCGCCGTTAGATCCATTTGTGCCAATACCTCCTTTTGCTACATTGTCAAATACTGTGATTCTAGAAGCATTCAATTCTCCTTCATTTGAGATTCCTCCTCCAAATCCACCAATGGTGTTTCCCCCGGGATTCAATTCACAGGTGTTGTTTGAAATATGTAATTGATTCAATGCCAAAGCTCCTTCATTTAAAATGCCACCACCATTTCCCGGGAATGCATAACCCTCTTCAATAGTGATTAAAGAAATTTCTACAGCGTTTCCCGGTAAAATGTGAAATACCCTATCGAGACTATCTGCGTTTATTACAGTGCCAGAAGCAGATGTTCCTGTAATGGTAATGTCTGAATTCATGTCAATGTCTCCCGTTGCCGATAAATCTTCTCCTTGACCGGGAATTGACAAGGTGTAAATCCCGTCAGGTAACGAAATCTCATGTGCACCACCCAATGCATTGGATTCCATTACTGCCGCTCTTAAAGAACAATTTCCAGCACCATCTTCACAGATTCCATCTGCAAGATTTATATCTGGACTGTCCCCTTGAGTATTCACTGTGAAATTCTGAGCATGGACAAAAAAAGTAGTTGAAACCAAAAAAGATAACACCGAAAATAATCTTGTATACATTGTATAATTAAATATGATTCTACTAAAAACATTCTAAAATAAACCGACAATAGCTGGTTAATACAGCAGGACCGATGTGAAAATTTGGAATGGAATTCTAGTAGTTGTTTTGGTTAATAGCATTCTAAATATACAATTTTACATTTTAATGAATTGTTTATCCATCCCAAATCATTAAATCTCTTGACTGTTATGTATGTGTTTTGATATATGAATCGGTTCAAAACGAGACACGAAAACAAAGCGCCTCAATCAATGAACTTTTCTTACATTATGGAATTAATCAAAATGGTTTTGAGAAGGGATTAAACCTTATGCCTTTTGGCTTGTCCAAAGGACATATGAAAAAACAAATTCTATTATTTAGTGTATTAAGTATGACTTGTATTCATGCTCAAAATGTTGAAATCGTTACTAACGTAAATACTGGCCGGACATGGATGAACAAAAACCTTGGAGCCAGTCAAGTTGCAACATCTATAACCGATGAAAACGCTTATGGAGATTTGTTTCAGTGGGGTCGCCAAGCAGATGGGCATCAACTGAGAACATCTTCCACCACTACTGTGGTTTCTCAAACAGAAGTGCCTGCAAACGATCTATTTATCCTTGGAGTTGATGATTGGCTTAGCCCAGAAAACAATAACTTATGGCAAGGAGTAAATGGAATCAATAACCCTTGTCCCGAAGGTTTTCGAGTCCCGACAGCAGCGGAATGGGAGGAAGAAATGTCTTCCTGGAGCTCTACAGATGGTGAAGGGGCTTTTGCTTCCCCTTTAAAACTAACACTTGCTGGAGCCCGAAGTAGAATGTCCGGAACCATCGGGAACCTAGGAACTTTTGGCGGATATCGAACAAGTACAACAGATGGTCAAGGCTTTACAAAAACCCTAGGAATAAGTCCTACCGTAGCAATGATGGGAAGTCGTGCAAGAGCTGACGGGAATTGTGTTCGTTGTATTCAAGATGAAGAGGTGAACATTTCTTTTATTAGTAACCAAAAACTGATTGATGTATATCCTAACCCGGTAATCAAAACATTAAACATTTTAATCGAAAGAGAACTCATTGGAATGCCCTATTTCTTGACAAATAGTCTAGGGGAAAAAATTGGAGAAGGCATTTTATTAAATGCCAAATCAACAATTGACATGACCCACTTAAAAAATGGACTATATGTGCTATCCATTCAATCTGACGAGTGCCCTATTAGGGTCAAAGTACTTAAAAGGTAAGATCCCTGTGGCTTTTAATCAAAAAAGCGGCTTGGGGACTAAAAAACATTTCCGCCTCGATCATTTTTTATGATAGATTACAGCTTGGCGTAATGAGCCCTGAAAAGAATGTTCCAGGGCCAAAAGGTGCCAGTTAATGACTTTAATTGAAGTGTATTAAAGATTTCAAATCTCCAATTAGATAATCCTACTTATCTTTGCACAAGCTTTGTAAAAGCATAAAAAAATATTTATGACGTTTTTAGATGAAAAATTTTTAGGCAATTCTATTGAGGATTGGGGTATCGCAATTGGAATCGTATTGGGTTCTTTTATAGCAACTAAAATTGCGTATTGGGTTATTTCTAATGTTGTAAAAAGAGTCACTCAAAAAACAAAAACAAATCTTGATGATGTTCTCATTGAAACCCTAGAAAAGCCCATTATCTATTCGATTCTAATTGGTGGATACTGGATTGCTATTCATTATTTAGATTTATCTGGTAATCCAGGTTTCTTGGCTTTTCTTCAGGGCGTAGCAAATGTTTCTATTGTCCTTACTCTTACCTCTATCGTTTCGCGTGTCTTTGATGCATTAGTAACGGAGGTTGTTCAACCCTATGTGGAAAAGACGGATGGTGGGGCAGATAACTATATGCTTCCCATTATTCGTAAAGTTACCAAGTCTATTATCTGGGTGTTTGGTGTCATTGTCGGATTAGATAACATTGGCTTCGATATTACCGCAATGATTGCTGGACTTGGAATTGGTGGTTTGGCCTTGGCTCTTGCCGCACAGGATTCAGTAAAAAACATCTTTGCAGGAATAATGATATTTTTAGATAAACCATTTAAAATAAAAGACCGTATTCAGATCGAAGGATTTGATGGAGTTGTTGAAGAAGTTGGCTTAAGAAGCACACGTGTTAGAACGCTTGATGGTAGAATAGTAACCATTCCCAACAGCACCTTTACGGATAACAGCGTGGTTAATGTAACCTCTCAGCCGGCACTAAAAATCACTCTAAATCTGGGTCTTACATACGACACTTCTGATGATGACATGCAAAAAGGTGTTGATCTTTTAAGAGAAATTGTTGCCGACCATTCTGATATTTTAGAAAAGGATTGTGCTGTAGGTTTCAAGGATTTTGGAGACTTCTCTTTGGGGATTCTCTTTCTTTACTATATCAAGCCTGAGGCGCATTGGTTGGACTCACAGAATACCATCTCAAAAGAAGTCCTTAAACGATTTAATGCCGCAGGACTGGACTTTGCTTTCCCAACACAAACACTTTTAAATAAGGAGATTAAATAATTTCTTTTGAATTTCTTATTGTACCTTTAAGTGATCCTAAACTGCTTATCTATGAAAAATATTGTTTTATTTTTTTCACTTATCATATCAAGCACATCATTTGGTGCAATTGACACTCTAGAAGCCTCTTCTAAAATTAAAGATGTCACCGTCTTTTTTAGTGGTGCCCAAATCTCAAGAACAAGCAAATTACGTGCGCCAAAAGGAAAGCACATATTGGTCTTAAATGAATTGCCCAATACCTTAAATGAGCAGAGCATTCAAGTAAAAGGAACTGAGGGTTGTAAAATCCTTTCAGTGAAACACGAACTTGTGTACCCAAGCACAAAAAAAAGTACTGCAGAAAAAATTATTGAAGATAAAATTGAAGCATTAGAGCTCGAAATGAAAAGTATTTCGAACCAATTTGATGTCTTTACGCTTGAAGAACAGCTTCTGTCAGACAACAGAAAACTCAATAAGAATAAAGAGGGATCGGCCATTTCAGACCTCAAAGAGGCTGCGGATTTTTATCGAGCCCGCTTGAATGAAATACGTCAGGGTAAATTAAATCTTTCCGTGAAAATGGACGAGAAGAAAGATGCCATTCAAAATCTTTATTCTGAATTGAATACAAGCTCTGTTAAAAGGCGGACAACGCACAGTAGAATCATTATCACCCTTGATTGTTTGACTGCAATGAATGATGAGTTAAGCGTCAGTTATTATGTATCCTCTGCAGGTTGGACACCAAATTACGATTTCAGGGTAGACGAGATAACCAAACCACTAAACATTGTTTATAATGCCGATGTCTATCAATCTTCTGGTGAAAACTGGGATAAAGTAAATCTCAAATTAAGCACCAACAATCCCTCTTTAAGTGGTGAACAACCGGAGCTGGTGTCCTGGATACTCGGAAGGCCTAACCCTTACAAAAAAGAAGTTGAGCAGAAAGGTATTGGTTCTTTGAAGGGAAGAGTGCTCGATAACGAAAATGGAGAACCAATTCCATTTGCAAAAGTTATCATCCTAAAGAACAACGAAATAATCGGTGGAGCCAATTCAGATTTCGACGGAAAGTATCAAATAAAGCCACTTCAAACTGGAACTTATGTAGTTGAAGTGAAAAATGTGGGATATACGAGTAGTCGAGTTTCGGGGGTGAAAATAAATACCGATAGATTAACCATTCTTGATTTTCAACTTAGATCTGCCGTCGAAATGTTGGAAGAAGTATCCGTTATTTCCTATAAAACGCCATTAATTGATAAAGATGGTGGGGCTTCAGGAGCAACTGTAATCAGGCAAGACATCAGTAGGATGCCTGCAAGAAGTGTTCAAAAAGTAGCCTCTTCGGTAAGCGGTGTAAGAGGTTCTCGGAACAAGTCAGAATACTACTACATAGACGGTGTCAAAGTTCAAGGAGATCCTGTAGACGCGACCAATTATATTTCTAATTCAATAAAAACAAGTGTTACAAACTTAGAATACACTATAGACATCCCTTATACTATTCCTTCAGATGGAGAGGATTACAGCATCAAAATGAAAGACGTAAGTATACCCGTAAAGTACATCTATCATGCTGTTCCAAAGCTAGATGAAGATGCCTTTTTAACGGCAGAACTTACCAATTGGACAACGCTTAATCTATTGCCTGGCAAATCAAACATTTATTATCAAGGAACCTATGTCGGTGAATCAAGTATTGATACTGAAAAAGCGTCTGACACACTGAGTATTTCCTTAGGTCGAGACCGTAATATCGTCGTGAAAAGAGAAGGGAATAAAGAGCTCTTTGACAAAAGAGTGGTGGGCAATTACATTAAGGAAACTGTTGGATGGAACATAATGGTACGTAACAATAAGGATGCGAAAATTAACATTGTAATTGAAGACCAGTTCCCCATTTCTGAACGGAAATCCATTGAGGTGAATCGTATTGATTATTCAGGCGCAAAGTTGAACGACAAAACGGGAAAACTCTTGTGGAATATTGAATTAAATGCCAACGAAAAAAAAGAGCTGAAATTCAATTACCTCGTTAAGTATCCAAAATTCAGCAATATTAAGCTTTAACTCAACGGGTGATCACCCAATATTTCCTTTACGTTTGCTTTAATCTTTTCACTTAAAGAATCTGTAGGCAGGTCATTGTCGTCTGTTCCAAAAGGATCTTCGATTTCTTCAGCCAAGATCTCCAAACTCACAAGTACATAGAAAACAAATATGGACACAAGTGATGAGTAATAGCCAAAAGAATGAACAAATGCGAGCGGAAGAGTCGTTACATAGATGAATATAAACTTCTTAAAAAACATACTGTATGAATAAGGTATGGGTGTGTTTTTAATACGTTCGCATGCTCCAATAATATCTGAAAATGATTTTAAATTAACGTCAATTACAATATAGTTTTCTTCAGTTAACTGCCCTTTCTTTTTCAGCTCGTCTAGTTTTTTATAAAGCATTGATATGATGTAATTGGGCTTGTGATCAAAGTTTTCTATTTCTTTAAGTTCATCCCGGGTCAAATCCAGCTCATCTGTAATCACTCCTTCTCTCAAGTGCTCCTTCATCGAAATGGCGTAATTCGCAATCATTCGGCTAAAATATTGTTTGGTTTGAGCGTCATCGGTAAGCGCTGATATTTTAATGGCCAAATTCCTAGAATTATTTACCAATTCACCCCACTTTTTTCTCCCTTCCCACCAACGGTCATAGGCTGTATTTGTTCTAAAAACAAGGAGTAATGACAACACAAACCCAACTAGGGAGTAGACTTGCATTAAATCTTTTAAGGACTCCGTATTTCCTATATATTTGATTTCAAGGTAAGCGATTCCTAATGTAAACAGACCTAGAGCAACAAGCTCTTTCCACAACTTATTAATGGTATCACTATGATTCAGTGAAACAAGGTGTTTGAACCAAGTTTTTGGATTGTATTTAATCATTTAGACTTTATTTGTTTCAAAAATAAAAAACAAAAGCAAACACCCGATTATTTATATCCTATGTTTATGTATAACTTTACGGGCCTATGCAACAATTATTCAACCTCAATTTGATAAAAACACTTGTTTTTATTGCAATACTTCCATTCACAGCGCAAACTCAAACCGTACTTTATAACCCACAAACACTATATGATGGTCCGGGAGGGTTCTATGACCAGGATGTCATTAGAGAAATAAATATTCAATTTTATGATGCCAATTATCACAATTCTCTTGTGAATGCCTTTTTCAATAACCCTTCATACAGGATGCCCGCGATTGTGACTCTTGATGGTGTTTCATATGATAGTGTTGGCGTTCGATATAAAGGAAATTCTACTTTTTGTCTTCCTAATGATGAAGGCAATCCAAAGGTCCCATATAACCTCGATGCAAATTATTGGGTATCGAGTCAAAAAATAGCGGATTACAAAAAAATCAAATTCGCCAATGCTTGGATGGATCCAACATTCGTAAAAGAAATTTCAGCGACCAATATTTATCAAAAATACATGCCTTCCCCAGAGGTGAATTTGATGAAATTGCGGGTACAAGGAAATTATCTAGGGTTGTATGTAAATACAGAGTCCATAAACAAACAATTTATGGAAAAACATTTTGGAGAAAAAGATGGTGTTTTGTTTAAGTGCGATCCCGCACAGGTGTTTTGCGGTGGTGGTAATGCTAATGGGAGCTCTGACCTCAAGTGGCTTGGACAAGATAGCGCAAGTTACTATGCAAGCTACGATCTGAAGTCTGAATCTGGATGGGGAGAATTGGTTGACTTAATCTATACGCTCAATTATGACTTTGAAAACTTAGAGAATGTTTTGAATATCGATAGAGTACTTTGGAATTTCGCTGTAAATACGGCGATTCTCAACCTAGATACCTATAACGGCTATTACGTTCACAATTATTACCTATATAAAACTGAAGACGGTCTATTTCAGATGCTTCCTTGGGATTTTGACAATGCTTTCGTTGGTGCCATTTTAGGGTTTGAATATTGGACTCCTGAGGTAGTTTACAATTACGACACCTATGGAAGCCAATATGAAGCGAACTCAAGGCCTTTGTTTCAAAAGCTGATGGCCGACCCCTTGAGGAAAAAACAATTTAACGCACACCTTAGAACCATTTTTACAGAAACCTTATTAGACACTTCAGTCATAAGAAATGAAATCTCAACTCTTCATGAGCTCGCTCTCATCCCGGCAAATCAAGATTTTAATAAAGCATTCCCAATGACCTATTTTTACAGTAATGTAGAAGAACCGTTTTGGTCCGGATGGGGTTTTGCTGGAATCATGTCGACCATCGAAGAGAGAAATAATTATCTCATGGGGCTCCCTGCAATTACCAACCTGCCCCCTTCTATTGCTAATGTTGAGCTAAGCAATGGCCTTGTAAGTGTAGTTGCTGGCAATGCCAATCAAGTCGAGCTCATGGTAACAACAAGTCCGCAAAACTCTAAGTTTGTACCCTTTTCAATGTATGATGATGGAACCAATGGAGACCTCGTTGTTGGAGATGGGGTTTATTCTGCAAACCTTCCATACTACAACTCAGGTGATGCAGTAAAATACTACATTCGAGCTCAAAACAATAATGCTATGCGCCTTTCTCCTGAAAGGGCAGAATATGAATTCTACATATATGATCCGAATGCTTCCATTATGGAGGAAGAATCCATTTCTTATAACGTATATCCTAACCCAAGCAAGGATAACATTAACATAACTTCGTCTTCAAGCCTCCCTTTGAATTGTGTTATTTATAATCTGTCGGGGCAAAAGCTTTTAGCGAAAGAGTCCTCTTCTAGCTCTACAACTATTGATGTATCGGCTTTTAAAGCTGGGATTTATCTATTGAAAGTAAATAATCAGATAAAGAAAATTGTAGTAGAATAATGAATGTACTTCGTTCTTTTTGATTTTCATAAAGGCATTTGTTGAATGCTTAAAATAAATTGCTTTTTGTTCCTCGCCTAAGACACTGTAATTCAGCAGCATAAAGCAACTCCCAATACCTGTTACATTGGTGCTAGAAAAGTTTGGTATTAAAATTGTTTTGTCGGGAGTTGTATTATTATTTTTATAACCTATTAACTAAAAAATTATTTATGAAAAATTTCAAAATTAAAATGGTATTTGCTTTTACTATGCTATCATTCTTTACCTTTTCGCAATCAAACACCTTAGTCGTGTTTTCTCAAAATCCAACTCCCTTTTTCGTCATCTTAGATGGAGTAAAGAAAAATGAAACTGCGGAAACAAGAGTGGTTGTTCCTGGGATCCAACAAACCAATAGTAGTGTGCAAATATTCTTTAAAGATGAAAGTATCGAACCAATCTCGAAAACCATTTGGTGGGAAGAAGGACATAAAAACGATGAAGTGACTTTTCGTATTGTTCCTGTCAAAAAGGGATATAAACTTCGTTTTTTCAGCACAAAGCCAAATACATCCACAGCCGTTGCATCTACACCGCCTCCACCACCTGTTCAAAATGTTCAACCAACCACTACAACGACAATAACTGAAACAACGACTGTGCGTCAAGACAACACGACGGGGAGTAATGAAATGAACATGAATACCAATATGAATTCAGGAGCAGACATGAACGGTGGTAATATCAGTTTGAATGTCAATATGAATGATGGGACCAATACATCGGCAGGTAATGAAAGTTTGAATATGAGTATGAACATCAACATGAATGATGCTGATATGAACAATGCGATGAATGAAGCCAATACCAACATGAATGTTAATATGAATGGAATGAATACAAATACGGGCCAAACAAATAATACTGCTGTCAATGAAACCGTTACTACTACAGTAACAACGACAACAATAAACGAAACTCCTGCGGCAGCGGCACCTGTATCATTAGGAGGATGCACAAACCCCGTTCAAAATATGGCAAGTATTATGGCTGCCATTGATGAAGAAAGTTTTGATGATGGAAAAATAATTGTAGCCAAACAAGCGACTTCAAAAAAGTGCCTTACTGTTGATCAAATCAAGCAAATCATGGAAGAATTTAGTTTTAGCAAAAACAAACTCTCATTTGCCAAATATGCATACAAAAGATGTTATAATCCAGATGATTATTACCAAGTAAATGGTGCATTTGACTTTAGCTCTGAAAAAGAAGAGCTTAATCAATACATCAGTGAGCAAGATTAAATCTTAAAATACAAAAGCACCCGAAAGGGTGCTAAAGAATAATCAAATCGTTAATCTCGATTTCGGATTTCATTTGTTTTTTGCCGTTTTGATGAAAGAATTGACTTACAATTCTTCCCTCTACAGCAATTGACGTTCCCATTGGGCCGCATTCGTTGAGTACCTGAACCCAACGCCCCCAAGCAGAAAGATTGTGCCAATTTTTCCTGTGCTTTTTATGTCCTTTAACATCGAGGTAGCTTTCCTCGGTGACCAAAGTAAACTTCACGAGCCTCCGTCCATTCGGAAGCTCATGAAGTTTGGGCTCAGATTGAATTGTTCCTATAAGGTGAACAAGATTCATATCACGCCTCTGTTTGGTTGTTATTGTCCTCTACCTGTTTCAGAGGGTCAAAAAGCATAAATTCATTGGCCTCTATGACTGTTCGGTTTTTACGCTCACCGGACTTGTTCTCATAAGTTTGATGAATCAAGCGACCCTCGACGATGATCTTTTTGCCTTTTTCTAGGGTGTCTTTCATTCGTTTTCCGAGAGGTCCCCAAGCACTCACATTGTGCCATTGGATGTCTTCGCTCCACTCGCCATTTTTAGACTTGTACTTCTGGTGTGTGGCCATACTAAATCGTGTAAGTGATTTCCCCGAATCGAAGGTTACCGTCTCTGGATCTCTTCCTAATCTTCCGATCAAACTGACTTTGTTTCTTAATGCATTCATAATTGTAAATTTTTAAAAGTTTGAAATAATTGATTGCCGCTAAATTCGACACCACAAAATTGAAGAGTCCGTTAAGCCTTATCCGACTATTATTCATTTGTTGTCGTTATTTAGTCGTTTACACTTGTTTAACAGACGGCTAACGATAAAAAAATGGCCTCATTTGTAGTATGAATTTTACATCAATCAAACAAAAGCTGAAGTACAAACGATATAGCCCAAATACGATAAGCACGTACGTCTCTTGTTTAGAGCAGTTTAATCGTTTCATTCAGAAAAAAGGCTTACAAATCAACGAAGCAACTATTTATCAATACCTAATGTCGCTTGTTGAAAAAGGCTACTCGCGTAGCTCCCAAAATCAGCACATCAATGCCATCAAATTTTATTTAGAGAAAGTCCTAAAGCAAGAGTCGAAAACCTATTACATAGAGCGTCCTTTAAAAAAAAGAAAGCTTCCAGTTGTGTTAAGCGAAAAAGAAATTCAATTGATTCTTTCAAATCTTGGCAACCTAAAACACAAAGCGCTTTTGTCCCTTATATATTCTTGTGGACTTCGGGTTGGAGAAGCCTTGAATTTAAAAATTAACGATCTTGATAGTGATCGAATGCTCATTTCTGTTCGAAATGGAAAGGGAGAAAAAGACCGAATGGTGCCTTTGGCCTCTAATGTATTGAAGCTACTACGGACTTATTATAAACAATATCAGCCTTCTGATTATCTATTTAATGGAGCTGAAAAAGGTCCTTATTCGGCAACAAGTATCAGAAATGTATTAAAGCGTGCCGTATACAAATCATATATCAAGAAAAACGTTACTCCTCACACTTTACGACATAGCTATGCAACACACCTCTTAGAAAAAGGAACAGACTTAAGGTATATACAGGTTATTCTTGGGCATTCAAGTGTAAAAACAACAGAAATTTACACCCATGTAAGCACCAAAAATTTACAAGCGATAAAGAGTCCAATCGAGGAAATGCAGTTATAGCAAGGCTTCACAATGGAAAAATAAAGATGTATCTTTAGCCCTACATTATGCACAATTAGTCAAAGGCTTTTTTCGGAATATTGTTTAT
>Ga0209251_1000282_pt1 | contig 46558 bp, 49 predicted proteins | sample SaaInlV_100m_DNA_6_FD_184665 | JGI IMG/M metagenome (GOLD analysis project Ga0209251, IMG submission 184665) | Marine microbial communities from expanding oxygen minimum zones in the Saanich Inlet - Saanich Inlet SI073_LV_10m_DNA (SPAdes) (version 2) | ecosystem: Environmental > Aquatic > Marine...
AATTTTCATTATGTATCATCACTATATTTTGTAATTATCATAAATTGCTCATAAGTAAGATTATCAAACTTGACACCTTCAATTGAAGCACTGTAATTATCTAATCCTCTAGAATATCTAGCTGGTTTTAATATTTTTTTATTTTCATATTCAGTTTTAATTAAAAGATATCTTAAGGAAGTTAATCTGCCAATCATTTTATTATTAGAATTTATTGAAACCCATGGAGATTCTTCAGTTGCTGTTTTATTAAACATTTGTTGTTTGTATAAAGTAAATGCATCCCACTTAGTAATAATTTTTTCATCATTTTTTGAAAGCTTCCAATACTTTAATTGAGAGTTTTTTCTTGCATTCATTCTTCTCTCTTGTTGATCCTTTGATAATGAAAAATAAAATTTAGTAAGTTCAGTACCATTTTTAATAAGTTTTGATTCCCACTCATTCACTCTTTTCATAAAAGCTCTGTACTGACGTTCATTGCAATATCCCATAATAGGTTCCGTTACTGCTCTTGTGTACCACGATCTGTCAAGAAAAGAGATTTCACCCTTTTCAGGTAAAACCTTTTCCCATCTTTGAAACCAATGAGATGACTCCCATTTAGATGGAATGCCTAGTTGAACATAGTTAAAATTATTTGGTCTTAAATACTCAGAAAAAAATTTAATTGCTGAACTTTTTCCTGCAGTATCTCTTCCCTCAAAGACTATACAAATTTTTCTATCATTTTTTATAACATCTTCTTGAAGCTTCAGAAGTTCAATCTGCAAACGTCTTTTTTCCAATGCATAAGCCTTTGTATCAAGTTTTTTATATTCAGCTTGGTCTAAGTTTATTAAGGTCATAAATTTTTATGTAAGAGTTTCTTGTTCTAAATAAGTATTACACTTAAAATTGGAATACTTTCAATAATGTAACATCAAGGATTCAAAAACTTATTATACTTGCCGTTGCTTTAATTTAAATTAATATTTATGGAAAATTTATTTTTGGATCCAACATTAATCATCATATTAGCTGGGCTAATTGGTTTTTTTATGGCATTTGGGATAGGTGCAAACGACGTTGCTAATGCTATGGGAACTTCTGTTGGAAGCAAAGCAATCACTCTCAGGCAAGCAGTAATTGTTGCTGCTATATTTGAATTTTTAGGGGCATATTTTGCAGGCGGTGAGGTTACTTCTACTATCAGAAAGGGCATTGTTGATCCTTCTATTTATAGCAATGATGTAAATATATTTATTATTGGCATGCTTTCTTCACTATTAGCAGCGGGTTTATGGCTTCTTATAGCAAGCTCAAAAGGGTGGCCTGTATCGACTACACACTCAATAGTTGGAGCAATAGTTGGGTTTGTGTTGATTTCTAAGGGTGCGTCAAATGTTTCTTGGGGTACTGTTGGGGGCATAGCTTCTAGCTGGATAACATCTCCACTAGTATCGGGCTTAATGGCATTTTTGTTATACTTATCAGCGAAACATCTGATACTTGATAGAAATAATCCAACCAAAGCAGCGGTTTCGGTGATTCCTTTTTATAGTTTTTTTGTTACTGCGGTTATATGCCTCGTAACTGCAAGAAAGGGCTTAAAGCATGTAGGTATTAATTGGACTGATAACGAGATTTATTTATTTACATTTGTTTTGAGTCTTTTAGTTTCAGTTTTTACTTTTCTATTTTTGTTACTTAAGTCTAGTAAATTGTCTTCAAATGTTGAGAATCAATTCGGAATTTTAATGATTATCACCGCATGTGCTATGGCTTTTGCTCATGGATCTAACGATGTTGCAAATGCTATTGGTCCAATTGCAGCAGTTGTTTCTATTGTTACTTCAGATGGAACAATACAAACTTCTTCAGAGCTGAATTCATGGGTCCTTTTATTAGGGGCTGTTGGTATTGTTTTTGGTTTGGCTATATTAGGTAGGCATGTTATCAAAACTGTTGGAGAAAAAATTACAACTCTAACTCCTAGCCTTGGTTTTTCTGCAAATATGGCTACAGCTTCAACAGTTCTAGCTGCATCATATCTTGGCTTCCCAATTTCAACAACACACACATTGGTCGGAGGTGTAATAGGGGTCGGTCTAGCAAGAGGCTATAAATACTTAGATTTAAATTCTATTAAACGCATTTTCTTATCTTGGATTATTACAATACCTGTTGGTGCCACATTTACAATATTATTCTATGTAATCTTAAGATTAATTTTTAATGTTTAATTGTTAGGAATTTTGATTAACCCAACTTAGTAAATAAGCATGCCCAGCTCTATGAGCTTCAATTTTTCCAACTTCATTTATAGATATGCTTTCTTTAATATTTAAAGCAAAAATTGAAATTATTATTTGTGTAAATACTCTGTAGACACCATCTTTATTAAACATATCAGGCAGATCTATATTCGTATCAATATAAGACTGTATTGTACTTGAAAGCTCATTAAATACTTCAGTCTCGATAGAATTACTAAATTCATTAGATAAAATAATCTTTTGTGATTTTATATTGTCATTAAAATAGTCAAACAAAACAGTTACACACTTCAAAACAATTACAGATAAATTATCTGTATTAATATTCTCCGCATTCAATTTAAACTCTTTGATACATTCTTTAATATAGATATTAGACATCTCTTGTTTTACTGTATGTGGTGTAGGAAAAAACTTATATGTTGATGTTCTTTTAAGACCAGATACTTCTGAAATGCGTGCAATCGTTATATTCTCTATCCCTTCTTCTAAAAGTATTTTTTCAGCAGTTTCTATAATAGTTTGAATTCTTAGTTTACTTCTATTTTGTTTGGGAGCATTGTGCATATTTCAATTATCGACATTTGTCATATAAAAGTAAATCTTTAAAAACATAAATAAAATAATGTTTCACAAATGTTACAAACATTTGCAATAACTTAATCAAAAAATTTAATACTAGTGTTAGTTTAAGCCAAATTTCTTAACCCTATAGGATAAATAAAATGATTAATCGTGTATTTTCAATATTTCTAGTATTACCAATGTCAATCTTTTTAGCTTCACAAGAAAACAATGATGCTGTTGAAGAAGTAGTTACTGTTGGAACTAAAGCTAGCATTATTTCTGCAATTGACAAACAAAGAGAGTCAAACTTAATAGTTTCAGTTGTAGACTCTGATGCTTTGGGTGATTTTCCTGATACAACTGCTGCTGAAGCAATTAGAAGATTATCTGGTATAACTGTTGAAAATGATCAGGGCGAGGGCAGATATGTAAGTATAAGAGGTCTATCTGGAGATCTTAATGCTATTGCTGTTAATGGGGCTATGGTTCCTGCTCCAGAAGGTGGAAGAAAAGTTATGCTAGATGGAATCCCAACAGAATTACTAGATTCAATCGAAGTTTATAAGTCCCTAACTGCTGATAAAGATGCTGACTCAATCGGCGGTAGAATTGAATTCAAAACAAAAAAAGCAAGGTCATTAAATGGCACATTATTTAAAATTAAATTAGATAGTTCCTACAATGATCAGTCTAAAAATTCAAATAACCCAAAAATTGCAATGACTTATGGTGACATGATTACAGATAATCTTGGCCATATTCTTGGTGTTACGTATGCAAGCAAGCAAATTATTTCATACAACAATGAGACCGGTTTTCCTGGATGGACAGATACTGAAAATGGTAAAAGACTAGATGATGATTGGGAGATGAGATATTACGATCTAACTCGTGAAAGAACAGGCATCACTTATGATTTAGATTATGTAATTAATGATGAAACGTCTATCTTTGCAAATTTTTTATATAACCATTACGAGGATGATGAATTAAGAAATAAAGATGAATATGGCAGCCTCGAACATGGAGATGTTTTTTCTGATAGAAGTGAAATCAATAGAATTAGAAGAGATGCTGAGGTTAGACGAAGAATCGAAACTAGAGATATCCGCACTGCAGTTATAGGTTCTGAAACAATGTTAAATGGTTGGTTTACAGAAATACAGTTTAGCCACTCATATGCAGAAGAAGATGATACGAATAATATAGACGTAAAATTCAGAAGCAGTAGATATGATGATGATGATTGTGGTGGACCATGTGGTTATTTCTTTTACTCTGATCCAAAGAAAGTTGGCTTAACTTTTGATTCTTCAGTTGCGCCAATCTGGGATACCTCTATGACCGTAGATGCCTGGGAAGAAGATTGGATTTTAATTAAAGATACAGACAAAGCATTCAAAATAGATATGTCTAAAGATGGCTTTACTTTTATGAATATGCCGACAACAGTTAAATACGGATTTAAATATAGTCAGCGCACAAAAGAAAGAGATAGAAATGCGATAGAAATCGAAAGTGGACCTGCAACTGATTTGCAACAGTCACAATTTAACCCTACACAAAGATATTGGCCATTTGCTGGACAATCCATGGGACCAATGGCAGATCCTTCACTTTTATGGCCTCTAAAAGGTACATTCGGTGGACCTGACTATTCTAATGTAGAACAAGACTACACTTCAGATGAAGATATTGCAGCAATGTATTTAATGGGTACCATGGAATCTGATAACGCAGTAGTAATTTTAGGTTTAAGAGTTGAGGACACATCTTATTCAACAAGAGGCTATAATAATGGAGATATAAACGACGTTATTACAGCATCAAAAGATTATACTTTTGTTTCACCAAGTATTAATGTTAAATATTTTGTTGATGACCAGGTTGTTATTAGAGGAGCCCTCTGGAGAGCTCTTTCAAGACCAGGGTTTGGTCAAGCTTCAACTGTAGCAGAAATTCAAAATGAAAATGATGGTACTTTTACTGGTGAAATGGGTAATCCTGATCTAGAACCATATGAAGCAAATAATTTTGACTTGTCGCTTGAGAGGTATGGTGACAGCGGATCATATTCAATCGGTTATTTTAAAAAGGATATAGATAATGCTATTTATCCATTAGTTACAGCGGGAACTATAAATGGAATTCTTTTCAGTGAATTAGAAACATATGTAAATACAGGACCATCTGATGTATCTGGTGTTGAAATGAATTTATTTCAGGAATTAAATTTTTTACCTGAGCCATTTAATGGTCTTTTTGTATCATTAAATTTAACGCGTACAGATGGTGAAAGTTCATTAGAGGTTGATAATGGGGTAGTTAAATTCCCATTTAGAAAACTTTCCGACAAAAATTCAAACTTTTCAATTGGATATGATAAAGGTAAGTTTGATATTAGATTTTCTGCAGTATCAAGAACTCCATATCTAGATTATTTAGCAGATGAAGATGCTCCAGGCGATGTTCAAGAAGAACTATCACTCGATAATATAAGATTTACGGATGATCATACCCAATATGACTTTAATCTAAAATATAAGGTCAACAAAAATGTTAGCATTAAATTTGATATAAGCAACATAACTGATGAGCCAGAATTCTATTACTGGGGTTCAAGTGACAGATTGTCTCAATACGATGTTTATGGAACTACCTATTCATTTGGTATTAGATATAATCTATAATTTTTGAATACAATCATAAAGGCAGGTTTTTGCCTGCCTTTTTTAAATGGGATAATTTATGAAATATTTTGTTAGCCTTATAGTAATCTTCTCAGTCAGTGCCTTCGCAGATCCGTTAGATAAGGTTGTCCAAATAATTAAAGCAGATGATGAAACGCCTCAAGTTATCTCAAAGGGAGATGCAGCTGATGATCCTGCTATTTGGTTTAATTCAATAACTCCATCAAAATCAATTATTTTTGGTACTGATAAAAGAAGCGGAGTATATTCATACAATTTAAAAGCACAAAAGATTGGCTATACTCAACTGGGAGATATTAATAACATTGACCTAAGATCTATAGATTTAGGCATGAATGGATCTTATTCTTTTATATTTGCATCAAACAGAACGATAGGCTCGCTTGATTTATGGATTTATGAAGATAAAGCTTTAGACCTTTTATCAAAATCAAATAATTTTAGCCTAAACCCGTCTCCATCATTTCAAGGCATATCAAATATGGTTGTTTATGGAGTTTGCGCTGGATATGATTCTGAGTATGGAATCATTGCCTTTATTACTGAAGATGAAGGCCCTAAGGTTGAAATGTGGTCATACAATGAAGATGGATTATATCTCTTACATACATTTAATAATGCTAACGCTACACAATCTGAAGGCTGTGTTTATGATGATGTAAATAGAACTTTATTTATTTCTGAAGAACAAGACAGAGGTATTTTAAGAGCATATAAAATAAATTCTCAATTAGATTTTAGCAATCCAATTATTATTGATGATAGAGCTGGAAATATTGATGGCGACCCAGAAGGTGTGACTTTATATAAAACATCAGATACAGATGGTTATATTATTCTCTCATCCCAGGGTGACAATTCATTCAATGTATATAATAGACAAAGTCCTTATGACTATTTAGGAAGTTTTAAAATAGGCCACTCATCTAAAATTGATAATGTTAATGATACTGATGGTGTGGATGTAATTCATAATAATCTTGGCTATAAGTATCCAAATGGCTTGCTGGTAGTTCAAGATGGAACGAATGATGGTAAGAAAATAGTTAAAAGACAAAATTTTAAATTTATATCTTTTAAGAAGGTTATTGATTCATTAAATCTTTAGTTTTGAAATAAATTGATTTATGTCTTGTGCTAAATCTTTGGGATTCTCTAAAGCTGCAAAATGCCCTCCATCATACTCATTCCACTGAACTATATTATAAATATTTTCTGCCCATACTTTTGGAGGTAGCATTATATCTTTTTTAAATATTGCTCCAGCCATAGGTTGCTTTATTGAATTAAAAGAAAACCCAAAATCTCCATTCTCTTTATAAAGCCTAGCAGACGATGTTATTGATTCAGTGAACCAGTATAAAGAAATAATACTTAAAACCTCATCATTAGTAACAACAAGATTGTTATCATTTCCTTCAAACCACCCATAGAATTTTTCAGAAATCCATGCTGCTAGACCAACTGGAGAGTCATTTAAACCATAGCCTATAGTTTGCGGCTTTGTTTTCTGAATTTCATAATACCCAAAACCATTTTCTTTATATTTATTATAATTTTCTAACATAGCTAATTCATGATCCGTTATTCCATCCATTGCATTCTCACCTTCAGGAGGGAAGGCTATTACAAGGTTTAAATGAATTCCAATACAATGATCTGGAAATAGCTCAGCCATCCATTTACTCACTGTAGCTCCCCAATCTCCTCCTTGAACCACATACTTTTTATATCCCAGTGCCATCACCAACTCGTGTTGTATTTTTGCAATCTCTTTGGAGTTCATACCAGTTGATTTTGGTTTATCAGAAAAGCCAAACCCTGGCAGTGAGGGACAAATTATATCTACTGGAATTTTAGATTCCTTTTGTATTATTGGAATAATTTTAATGAATTCTTGGATACTGCCAGGCCAGCCATGCGTCATTACAAGAGGCACTGCATCTTTATGATCAGATTTAGCATGTAAGAAATGAATACTCAAACCTGAGTTTGTTTTAAATTTAAAACTGCCTATATCGTTAATCTTTTTTTCTTGATCTTTCCAATTAAATTCATCTACCCAGTATTTTGAAAGGTCTTTAAGAAATGACATTTTTGTTCCATGAGACCAGTATTGATCATTTATTTCATCTGGCCATCTTGTATGTTTTATTCTGTTATGCAAATCAGAAATTTGTTCATCAGCTACATTGATTATGAATTCATTTATCATTTATGTTTCCCAAAAATATGTATGTAAACTATAAGGTATCTGCTTAAATAAAGTAAAATACATATATTGATAATAATTGAATAACATATGTTTGAAAAAATAGAAATCTATTTAAATGCTAATGCTGAATATGCATGGATATTTGTTTTATTCTTTGCTTTCCTTGAGTCCTTTATTCTATCTGGCGTAATAGTCTCAAGCGCAATTCTTTTTTCAGTTTGTATCCTTATTTACAATACAGATTTAATGCCAATAACTGCTATTGTGCCTGTTGCGATTATTGGAGCGCACGCGGGTGATATGTTTGGATTTATGTTTGGGAAAACCATAGGCCCTCAGATTATGTCCACAAAGGTTGTAACTAAAAGAAAAAAAACGATAGCTAGAGCTCAAAAATTTTTAGATAAAACCGGGTCCTATACTGTAATTTTAGGAAGATTTATTCCAGCTATAAGACCTATAGTTCCATTTTTGCTTGGTATTTCTGATCTAAAGATTGTAAGATTTTATGTAGCTGATGTTATTGCTTGTATTTGTTGGGGCTTAGCATTAGGTTTTTTAGTAACAGGAGTAGGTTCAGTACTGGGATAATATTATGTTAAGTATTTTTATATTAGTTGTAAGCACTATAGCTTTAGTTTATTTATTAATTCAGCTAGTAAAAGCTAAACAGCAAGGCAGGTTTTTACAAACATTAAGAGATTTATTTATTATTCTTCTAGCAATCCTCATGACTGCTGCCATTTTTTATATTGGCTACAGATTTTTTAGAGCATTTTAATTCTTATTAATGTCTTTAACTTTATTTGAAAAAATTATTAATAGAGAGATTCCCGCAGATATTATCTATGAGGATGAGCTTTCGATTGTTATAAAAGATATACAACCACAGGCTCCTACCCATCTATTAATTATTCCAAAAAAAGTTATTCCAAAACTTTCTGATGGCTTGGAAGAAGATAAAGAGACATTAGGTCATTTGATGTTAGTGGCTGGAAAGGTAGCAGATTTATTAAATCTAGATGATACTTTTAGGATTGTTATTAATAATGGAGCTAAAGCAGGTCAAAGTGTATTTCACCTGCATTTGCACCTTTTATCCGGCAGATCTCTTAATTGGCCCCCAGGCTAATAAAAGATATAAGCACCAAGTCCTAATAAAAATACTATAGAACCAATACCCATTACAAAGTATCCACCAAGCTTAATAGTTTGACTATCACTCATGATTTTCTCCTCCCTTCAAAAAATATATCAAAAATATGCTCATTTACAAGGTTATTTAATATTATTCCATATAAAATAAAACTATAAATTTAAAGTGAGCTAACTTGGATATCTCTTCACAAAAAACTATTACAAAAACGGTTAAGTCCTGGATTGCCTATGACGCTGGTAATTCAGCCTTTGCTACAACTGTGGTTGCAGCATTTTTTCCAATTTTCTATCTTGAATTTTGGGCGTCTACGATGCCTAAAGTTGAAGCATCTATATATTTAAATTGGACATTAGTTATATGTAATTCCTTAATATTGCTTTCCGGTCCAGTTATTGGTGCATACACTGATATTAATAGATCAACCAAAAGTGCACTTAATATGTTTACTATAGTTGGGGCTCTTTTTGTTGGTTCTCTTTTTTTTATTGATGTTGGTTCTTGGCTTTATGCACTGATTTTTTTTGGAATTGCCAATTATTGTTTTTGTGTTGCGCAAATCCCATACGACAAAATCTTGACGAAGATAACCACACCTAATAATTTTTCTATTATTTCAAATCAAGGTTATGCATGGGGTTATTTTGGAGGAGGAGCATTATTTTTATTGAATGCTTTAATGAGCATATATCCCAGTTCTTTTGGATTATCTTCGCAGGCTGAGGCTATCAGAGTTTCTTTTTTAATGGTTTCGATTTGGTGGCTTTTATTTTTAATACCATTGTTTTTGAACTTTAAAGAAAATAAAACTGAAAAACATTCTATGAGTGTCTTTAGCTCTTCATTTAAGAATATTTTCAAAACACTTAAATCAGTTTATAAATATAAAAATGCTTTCTTGTTCTTAATAGCATTTTTTTTGTTCATTGATGGCGCTCACACCGTAATATATCTAGCATCTACTTTTGCACTTAACTTAGGTTTAGAGACAAGCTCAATTATTCAAGCTTTAATATTGGTTCAGTTTGTAGCATTTCCTGCAACACTTTTATGGGGATATGTAGCTAATAAGTATGGAGACAAGCTAGTTCTTTACATCACTATTACTTCATATATTTGCATTATCATTTACAGTACAACCTTATCAAGTGCAATTGAGTTTTATTTATTAGCTGCTTGGGTTGGTTTTGTTCAAGGCGGTATTCAAGGAAGCTCTAGAGGAATGTTTGGAAAACTTATACCCAAAGAGAAAGCTGGTGAGTTTTTTGGGCTATATAATGTTATGGGGAGAGCAGGGGCTATACTAGGACCACTGATGGTTGGAACTCTTTTAACTTTATATGGAAATGTAAGAATAGCTCTACTTCCTATCGCAGTTTTATTTATCATTGGTGGGCTATTGCTTACTAGAGTAAAAAATGAAATTGTTTAGTAAAGAATCAATAATTTTTTATAGTATTTTAGGTGCAATATCTGGCTTTATCTTAGCTCCTTTTATAAGAAGTTTAATGGATTATTCGACCTTAATTGAAATACTTATAACGACCTCAATTATTATTCCTATTTATATAATAGCCAAAAGAGTGCTTATTAAATTTATTGATTAGAGTCTGAATTTAGAACTTCAAACAAAAGCTTTGGTTTGTCAGTAATAATTCCATCAACCCCTAGATCTATTAAATATTTAAAAGTTTTCTCATCGTTAATTGTCCAAACACAAACTTTCAAACCTTTGCTATGAATAAATTTTACAAATCTTTTTGTTACCAGTTTAATACCATATTCATAAATAGGAATTTGAAGACAGTTACCTAAGATTGTTTTTTTATATAAACCAAAACTAGATAAAAGCATCTTAGCAACCTCATATGGTCCCATTGATATACAAATATCTGGATAATTATTATTTACTAAACTTAATCTTTTGCTATTAAAGCTTGCTATACAGACTCTATCCATAGCATTATTTTCTTGAATAACTGCTAATGCTGGCATTGCCACTTCATCTGTCTTTACATCAATTTGAAACTTCATGTCAGGGAACATTATTAGAACAGTTTCAAGCTTCGGTATGGAATGCTCTTTAAAGATTTTAAGTTTATCTATTTCGCTTGAATGAAGAGAACTGAATACATCATTTCTATTTAAGAGTCTCGTAAGTGTTTCATCATGAAAAATATAAGGTATTCCATCTGATGATACTTGAACATCTGTTTCAATAAACTCACAACCAATAGATTTTGAGTAATGAAATGATTCAATGGTATTTTCAAGTGATTCAATTGAGCCACCTCTATGAGCTAGCACAGCTATACCTTGGTAGTTCAGATAAGGTTTCATGTTTGGTTATTGTATACACTAATAATGTAAAATATAAGAAACTAACAATTTAATAATTATCTATCCGTGAATAAGTTTGACTCTATAAGACCTTACGAAGATAGTGAGGTAGAGGAAGTTCTATCAAGTCTTTGTTCAAATATTAATGTTATCAGAGCTTTATTAGATTCTGCTGATAATAGCTTAATGTCTTTACTCCCTTTTAAAGAAAAAATTATTTCCTTATATCTAAAGCATAAAACAAAAAACATTACCTCAATTCATGAATATCAGAATCTTTTTGAATCAATAGTCTCTAAAGTTGTTTCTCAAAGTATTGATAACTTATCAGTTTCTGGGCTTGAAAACTTAGACAAAAATAAAGGGTATCTTTTCATATCTAATCATAGAGACATAACTTTAGATTCAGCATTATTAAATCTTAAACTCCATCAAAACGGTTTCCAAACAACTAATAATGCAGTTGGAAATAATTTAATGAATGAGAAATGGGCCTCAGATTTAATGCGTCTTAACAAAAGCTTTATTATAGATAGAAGCGATAAATCAAAAAAAGATATTTATAAAAGTTTAAATCTTGCCTCTGAATTTATTTGTAATTCTATTTTAAATAAAACAGAATCAGTATGGATAGCCCAGAAACAGGGAAGATCGAAAGATGGAATCGACTATACAGACCCCACTGTTCTCAAAATGATACATTTATCAAAGAGAAAATTATTAAGCATAGATAAATGTTTCAATGATCTTAACGTAGTCCCAGTTTCTATTTCATATGAAAAAGACCCCAATGATTTATTAAAAACAAGAGAACTATATTTGACATCAATAAACACTTCTTATGAAAAAGAACCTAGAGAAGATCTTATAAGTATTGCTGATGGCATTAAAGGCAAGAAGGGAAATGTACATCTCTCGATTGGTAAAAAGATGGTATTTGTATCAGACAGTTATGACGACATTGCTTCACAAATAACAAATGAGATTAAGTCATCATATAGAATACACTCTACAAATATAGCTGCATGCATGATTCAGGGAAAAGATATTCCCAATCATAGTTTTTCTAACGAAGAAGTAGATAATGCTATGCAATATCTAAAAGAAAGAATGCACACCATGCAAGATGATATGCATTCATTTTATTTAAATCAATATAGTAATTCTATTTTATAAACTATAGCCTTGTTCATTATGTTCACTCATATCAAGTCCTATATCTTCTTGTTCACCAGTAACACGAATTTCTGTAAATACATTAACGACTTTTAGAATTACGTAAGTTACAACAGCTGTATATGCACAAATTATAAATACACCCTGAAGTTGAATTAATAATTGTGCAATTACTCCATCTTCTGAAATACCTGAAGCACCAGATCCTAAGAAACCTTCCGGATTTCCTACAATTGCTAACATTATGATTCCTAGAATTCCACCAACACCATGGACTGGAAACACGTCAAGAGAGTCATCAATTTTGAAATATGATTTGACAGCCTGAGTTGCATAAAAACATATTATCCCTGCCATCAATCCAATTAGTAACGCTCCTGCTGGTCCAACTGTTCCTGAAGCAGGTGTAATTGTTGCTAATCCAGCAACCATACCAGTTGCTATACCAATCATTGTTGCTTTACCTGATTTTATCCATTCGATTGCCATCCAAGTCAAAGCACCAACAGATGCACTGATATGTGTAACAAGCATAGCCATACCAGCAGATCCATCTGCAGCAACAGCACTTCCAGCATTAAAACCAAACCATCCAACCCAAAGCATGGATGCACCAATCATGACCATTGTTCTATTATGTGGAGGCATGGGTGATTTCATAAAACCATTTCTTTGGCCTAAATATATTGCGGCAACAAGAGCGCCTACACCACAAGTGGCATGAACAACCAATCCACCAGCAAAATCAATCACACCCAGTGATCCTAGGTATCCACCTCCCCAAACCATATGACATGCTGGAAGATAAACAAATGTAAACCACGCAACTGAGAAAGCACACATTGCTCCAAATTTCATTCTTTCAGCAAAAGCACCTACAACCAAAGCAGGGGTTATTATTGCAAAAGTCATTTGAAAAGTTATGAAAACAGATTCTGGTAAAGTGCCTGATAAAGAATCTCTTCCAACACCATTTAGGAAAATTGCACTTAAATCACCAATAAATAGACCATCTCCTTTAAATGCTAAACTATAGCCATAAACAACCCAGCAAACTGAAATTAGACATGCGATAGCAAAACATTGCATTAAAACAGACAGGACATTCTTTGATCTAACTAATCCACCATAGAAAAGAGCTAATCCAGGTAAGGTCATAAATAAAACTAATGCAGTGGAGGTGAGTATCCATGCAGTATCACCAGAATTTAGTTCGCTTGCATAAACAGAAGTAGTCATAAGACCACATAAAATCATAATCGATTTAAACATTATATCTCCCTTAAAAATATATATATATTTATAACAAGCAATTTATATGCCAAATATATTAGTGATATAACTATCAATAATGGTCATCTATATAAAAAATTTAAATAAATGTAAATTTTTAGTGCAAAAAAAAAGAGCCACCAGGGGATAGTGGCTCTTTAATGTATTACAGGTTAGGCTCGTTATATAGGGGGAGATAAGGTACCTAACCTATAAATTTAAAATTCTGGATAAGCTTCAACTCCTATCTCAGAACTATCTAAACCAGCATACTGTTCTTCATCAGTCGCTCTAATTGGCATGAAGCTGTTAATAACAGAGATTGTTATAAAGCTTGCAATAAAGGTAAAACCTGCTATTGCTAAAACACCAACTAATTGTGGGCCAAAGGATGCATCAGATGTAAATGGTACTACCATGACTCCTAAAATACCTACAACACCGTGAGCAGAAATAGCGCCAACAGGATCGTCAAGTTTTAATGTCTTATCAAAGAATAAGATAGAGAAGTAAACTAAAACACCACCTATAGCTCCAATTAGTACAGCCTCACCACCTGATGGTGCACTTGGACCTGCTGTAATTGCTACTAGACCAGCTATAGCTCCATTCATTGCCATAGTTACATCCATTTTGCCTGTCATAATTAAACTAGTTAATATTGCAGCAACAACACCACCACAAGCAGCCATATTGGTATTCATAAATACCTGACTTACAGCAATAGCTGCAGATTCATTACTAACAATTAATTCTGATCCGCCGTTAAAACCAAACCATCCTAACCAAAGAATCCATACACCTAATGCTGCCATTGGTATATTTGATCCTGGCATTGGAAGAGAAGTCCCATCTTCTGCATATTTACCGTTCCTTGGTCCAAGAACTGTAACTACCGCTAAAGCTGCAGCTGCACCACAAAGGTGAACAGTTCCAGATCCAGCATAGTCAGAGTAACCCATGCCACTTAAGAAACCACCGCCCCAGTTCCAAGCTCCTTGGATAGGGTAGATAAGAGCTGTTAAAACAATGGCAAATAAATAGAAAGGTATTAATTTCATTCTACCAGCCACCGCTCCTGATACTATAGACATTGCTGTAGCTACAAAAACAACTTGGAAAAAGAAATCAGCTTGTTGTGAATAATCCATTCCATAAGGCATCCCAATATCTTCATTAGGTAATGCTGTCGAAAGGCCAAATGAACTGGTACCTAAAATTGATGGTAGTACACCTTCAATTATATAAGATCCTGGATACATTATTACAAAGCCGCAGGCTAAGTACATAATACAAGCTATAGAATATAGCCCAATATTTTTTGTTACAATTTCAGATACATCTTTCTTTTGAACCAGTCCAGCTTCTAGCATTGTAAAACCAGCTGCCATAAACATAACTAATGCTCCAGCCATAACTGCGTAAAATGTATCTAACGCAAATGCAAGTTCTTCCATTTTATACTCCTTATATAGCTTCAGAACCGGTTTCACCAGTTCTGATTCTGACGACTTCATCGACAGATGTTATAAATAATTTTCCATCACCAATTTTTCCAGTCTGAGCTGTTGTAACTATAGTTTCTTTAACTAAATCAGCTTGTGCATCATCAACTAAAATTTCTAGTTTTATTTTTGGTAACGTATCTACAGAATATTCAGATCCTCTGTACATTTCTGTATGTCCTTTTTGTCTTCCATAACCCTTAACTTCTGTAAGGGTAAGACCCTCGATTCCTGCTGCCACTAAAGCCTCTCTAACTTCTTGAAGTTTGAAAGGCTTAATGATTGAAGTAATTAATTTCATAATAGGGGGTATGAATTAAAGACTTGCAGAGACTGAAAATACGAATGCGTCTTCGTCAGCACCGTATCCATCATCTGAAAAATCTGTGTAAGCTAAACCGCAGTCATATGAACCACATGTAAATCCATAAGAAATAGCAAAGTTATCACCGTAATCATCATACTCACCGTATGAAACACCTACTGCTCCAAATGCATATGAGATTTCTGTGTAATCAGGAGCTCCATCTTGGCCAAGTGCAAAGGTAAGACCTAAATCTCCCATTGATAATCCCAATACAACTTCTTCAAAATCTAATCCAGTATTATTTTCAGGATAATCAAAAGCTACGTAACCTAAATCAACACCAATACCATTAACCTCAAATCCATAGCCAAAGTAATAATCTAATTCACTTCCAGCGCCATCGTTAAAATTAACGTTTGAACCCCAGATACCTGCATAGAATCCACTTTCAGCTTCATAATCAAAACCACCTGACATTGCTGGTCCGTCAGTTTGTGTCATTCCTCTCCAGATATAATCTGATGCGAAACTAACATTAGCACTAACGCTAGCAAAAGTTGGTAGAGATAAAAGCCCTACAAGTAAAAATAATTTTTTCATTTTTTTCTCCTTAATATGAAAAATAATTTATATTCATTTTTGTTAATGCAATTTATGTGCCAATATTTAATTTATATTAAATTTTATTCTTATGGTTATAATCATTAATAACTACTAAAGGAGTTAAGATGGATTTAAATAATAATGTTGCTTTAATTACAGGTGGTGCCTCTGGATTGGGGAGAGCTACTCTTGATTTTTTTGTTTCTAAAGGGGCCAAGGCTGTTATTTTAGATATTAATGATGAAAAAGCTGCTGAAGCTATAAATGCTCTTGGCTCAGAGAATGTAATTTATTTTAATACAGATGTCATGAAAGAGGACTCTGTTAAAGCTGCAATAGAAGGCACTGAAAAAACTTTTGGTAAACTTAACTTTGCTGTTAATTGTGCTGGAACTGGTTATGGTGCAAGAATATTGGGAAAAAATGGACCACATCCATTAGATATCTTTAAATTTATTATTGATCTTAATTTAGTAGGAACATTTAATGTTATGAGATTAGCCTCAGAACTAATCGATAAAAATGAACCAGATAGCAAAGGTGAGAAGGGCGTCATTATTAATACCGCTTCAATTGCTGGTTATGAAGGTCAGGTTGGCCAATCAGCTTATGCAGCATCTAAAGCAGGAGTAATTGGGATGACAATAACCGCAGCAAGAGATCTTGCTCGTCATGGCATTAGAGTATGTACAATAGCTCCCGGAATTTTTGATACACCACTCATGAGTCTTGCTAAAGATGAAAACAAAGAAGCATTATTAAAAGAAACTCAGTTTCCGCATAGATTTGGTAACCCTGAAGAGTACGCTCAGTTAGCTGAACACATTATTAATAATTCTTACTTAAATGGTGAAACAATTAGACTGGATTCTGCTATGAGAATGGGACCTAAATAGTTTTATTGGCCAGCTACCCAATACGTCATAGCAATAACGCTGACTATTACCAATACTAGAATAACGTAAGCATCAGATTTGCTATCTTCATTTGCCTCTTGAGACTCGTAGTATTTTTCAAATTCATCTTTATTCATAATTAAACCTCATGTTTTATAACAACTCTTCCTACCTGTTTACCTTCAAGAATACGAGATATTTCATTATCGATATCATTTAATGGCAAAGCTCTTGTATATGTATCTAAATTCAATGACCATTCATTTGCAAATAGATTCCATATATTTTTTTTAAATTCTAATATTGATTCTGCTGAATCAATACCTATAAGTGAAACCCCGCGAAGTATAAAAGGAAACACAGATGATGTGAATTTTATTCCACCAACATTTCCACAACACGAGACAGCACCATGGTTTGATATCATAGAAATTATTTTTGCTAATATATCACCACCAACAGTATCTATACCTCCAGCATAAATTCCTTTATCTAATGCTTTGACTGGTTCACTCATAAAGTCGTCTCGGTAAATAATTTCAGACGCACCCAAATCCATTAACATATTTTTTTCTTCAGGTTTGCCTGTAATAGCATGAACATCATAGTTTAATTTTGATAACAAATTCACAGCAACTGATCCAACTCCACCCGTTGAGCCAGAAACAATTATCGGCATATCTTTTGGTATGTTTGCATCTATCATTTTTTTTATGCATGCGCCAGCAGTTAAACCAGCAGTTCCATAAGACATTGCATGTTTTAATGAAAGATTCTCTGGTAAAGAAACAACCCATTCTGCTGGAATTTGAACAAGCTCACCAAAGCCACCAAATACCTTCATACCAATTTTATAACCTGTGGCTATAACTTTATCTCCAACATGAAATAAGTCTGATGATGATTCTAAAATTTCTCCCGCAACATCTATTCCCGGAACAAAAGGGTAAGTTGAAGCAACTCCTTTAACACCCGAGGCAGCCAAGGCATCTTTATAATTTAATGATGAATAATGAACCTTGATAATTACATTTCCAGGTTCAATAGCAGGCATGTCTATTTCTTTTACAGAGCCCTTATAAACACCATCATTTTCTTCTACAAGATATGCCTTATATTTCATTGATAATTATTCCGATAAATACTTTTCAGCATCAAGGGCTGCCATACATCCAAACCCTGCGGAGGTAACAGCTTGTCTATAGACTTGATCAGAAACATCTCCAGCAGCAAAAACTCCTTCTACAGAAGTAGAAGTAGCTAAACCATTCGTGCCAGATTTAATCTTAATATAACCATTATCCATATCCAATTGACCATCAAAAATATCTGTATTTGGTTTATGGCCTATAGCTATAAAAACACCCATTACATTTAGTTTCTTTTCAGTCCCTTCGGTCTCAAGAAGAACGCCATTTACACCCATGGCATCGCCTAAAACTTCTTTTAACTGTGTATTCCATAGGACTTCTATTTTTCCATTTTTTTCTTCTTTGAAGACTCTCTCTTGAAGTATTTTTTCAGCTCTCAACTCATCTCTTCTATGAACAAGATAAACTTTAGAACATATTCTTGATAGATATAATGCTTCTTCTACTGCTGTGTTACCACCTCCAACAACTACAACTTCTTGGTCTTTATAAAAGAACCCATCACAAGTAGCGCAAGCTGAGACCCCTCTGCCTAAGAATTCACTTTCAGACGGAAGACCTAAATACATTGCACTAGCACCTGTAGAAATTATTAAAGAATCACATGTATAAGTTTTTGTTCCAGTTAATGTGAAAGGTTTTGATGATAGATCAACTTCATTAATGTGGTCATTGATAATCTCAACACCAAACTGTTGAGAATGTTTTTTCATTCTGTCCATTAATTCAGGTCCTTGCAGTCCATCACTATCCCCAGGCCAATTTTCAACATCAGTAGTTGTGGTTAGTTGTCCGCCTTCTTGAGAGCCAGCAATTATTATTGGATTAAGGCTTGCCCTAGCTGCATAAATACTTGCAGAATATCCAGCTGGACCTGAACCTAATATAATTAATTTGTTATGATTATCTGACATGATTGTGATTATAAGTGAATATAAACATTTTTGATTAATTAAACATATAATTTATGGACAAAAACTAACGTCAAACAAATACAATGATCTCCAATTACGTAAAAAATACACTTTTAAATTTTTTAAGTTTTTTCTTAATTGCTTTTTCTCTGTATATTTTTATCGCATTAGTTTCATACGACTCCAGTGACCCAGCCTTTTTTAATAAAACATCTTCCTTAGCAATAAATAATTTAGGAGGACCACTGGGAGCAAATATTTCTGATTTTTTATTTACAATATTTGGCCAAGGATCTTTTCTAATTTTGCTAATAGGAATAGTTTGGGCTCTACAAACTATTTTCTTTAAAGATGCTTACAACTCCTCAATAAAAATTATTATTAGACTTGTTAGTTCATTTATATTGCTAATAAGTTTTTGTTCCATTCTTGAGTATTATTTTGATGATAGGAGTGGCGGCTATTTAGGAGAGATTTTTTTTATCAACTTATCTAATGCAATAGGTTTCATTGGTGCTTTAGTTTTTTTAGTTATATTTGTTATTCCTGCTTCGTCTTTATCTTTTAATTTTTCCTGGCTTAAAACAATTGAAGAATTCGGTCGTGTGTTAATAAATCTTTTTAAAAAAATTCAACATTCCCTAATAAATTTATTTAATAGTTTATTTACTTATCTTAATAATGTTTATGTGAAGCTTAAAAAAGCTAGATCTTTAAAAGCTGAAGAAAAAAAAGATGCTGAAGCATTAAAGGCAAAAATTATTTCAAAAGAACCAAAGCCTAACAATGAGCAATCTGTAAAGGTTTCAAATAAAATACCTGAACAACCAGATTTGCCAAATACCAATGAACCTAAAATAACAGAAGTTGAAGCAAAAGAACCCATAGAAACATCTCAAGAGAAAACAGTAATGCCAAGCACAGCTTTGCTGGATAGAGCCCTTGACGATGGTTCATCCCTAACTCAGGAAGAGCTTAGTCAAATAGCATCTTTGTTAGAAACCAAGCTTGAAGAATTTGGTATTGAAGCTTCAGTTGAATCTGTTTTGCCAGGACCGGTTGTTACAAGGTTTGAAATACAGCCAGCACCAGGAACCAAAGCTAGTAAGATTACAAATATTGCTCAAGATATCGCTAGATCTCTTTCAGTTAGTAGCGTCAGAGTTGTTGAGGTAATAGAAGGAAAATCCTATGTTGGTATAGAAATACCAAACACAAACAGGAAGATGGTAAGGCTTACTGAAATACTGTCATCTCAAGCATTTAAAAAATCACCGTCAAACCTAACATTGGCTTTGGGTCATGATATTTCAGGCAATCCAGTTGTGGTAGATTTAGCTAAAATGCCACATTTGTTAGTTGCTGGTACAACTGGCTCAGGAAAGTCTGTGGGTGTAAATGCTATGCTGTTGAGCTTGCTTTTCAAATCCGATCCCAAAGATGTTAGGTTGATTTTAATTGATCCAAAAATGCTTGAGCTATCAGTTTATGATGGTATACCCCATCTGTTAACCCCAGTCATAACAGACATGACTGATGCTTCTAATGGACTGAGATGGTGTGTTGTCGAAATGGATAGAAGATATAAATTAATGTCTTTAATGGGAGTTAGAAATCTAGCTGGATTCAATAAAAAAATTGAAGATGCTGCAGCCAATGGCAAACAAATAATAAATCCACTTCATCCTGAGGATGAGGAGTATTTAGAAGTACTCCCCTCAATTGTTGTAGTTGTTGATGAATTTGCTGACATGATGATGTTAGTGGGTAAAAAAGTTGAACATTTAATTGCTAGAATTGCACAGAAAGCTAGGGCAGCAGGTATTCATTTGATACTAGCAACTCAAAGACCCTCCGTAGATGTAATAACAGGTTTAATTAAGGCAAATATACCCACACGTATTGGGTTCCAGGTTTCAACAAAAATTGATTCAAGGACTATCTTGGATCAGGGTGGTGCAGAGCAATTGCTTGGATATGGTGATATGTTATATCTTCCTCCTGGTGTAGGGGTTCCTATTAGGGTTCATGGTGCATTTGTTGGCGATGATGAGGTTCACAGAGTTGTTAATGATTGGAAGACTAGGGCAGAACCTGATTATATTGATGACATTGTTTCATCTGCTCAAGAGACAGGGCCAATACCGGGTTGGTCAGGTTCTGATACTGCATCGTCAGAAGATGCAGATGATTTGTATGACGAAGCTGTAAGTTTTGTTCTTGAATCTAGAAGAGCATCTATATCAGCAGTTCAAAGGAAATTACGAATTGGTTATAACAGAGCAGCTCGCCTTATCGAGACCATGGAAGAATCTGGTCTTGTATCCGAAATGAGTAGCAATGGCTCAAGAGAAGTTCTCGTACCAAAAAGAGATTAATTTGAAACTATTCTCTGTTATTTTAATATTAATAACTTTCAACATTTCCTCTGAAGAGGTATTGAAATCATTTAATACGATGTTGCAAAGTGATTTATCTTTTAAGCAAGAAATTGAAAAAAATATTAATGTTAAATCTTATTCAGAAGGCTATATAGAAAGAAAAGGTGATTCTATTGAAATAAATATTAAAGAGCCATTTAGAGAAAAATACTTAATCAATGATGAAGAGCTTGTAGTTTATGATTTTGAATTTGACCAAACACAAATAATGACAATAACTAAAAATGAAGCACCATTAATTAATCTTTTAAAATCAGGTGTAATATTAGAACAAACTCAAGAATTAACAGATAAATCTTTTATGATTGCCATTAACGATGAGCTTTTATATATTGAATTAATATCTGATAAAAGCTTTTACGTTAGTTATAAAGATAATATGAATTACAAAAATATAGTTACCTTCACAACAATAAATCTATGAATCTTTTTTTAATAGGCTTAGGTGGCTCTTTGGGTGCTATATCAAGATATTTAATTAATGAGTTTTTTATAAAATTTATTCCTACAGAATATCCCATGGGTATTCTATCTATTAATGTTATTGGTTGTTTTTTCATTGGTTATTACCTTGGAACTAATTTCATGGTTAAGGATGGCCAGTACTATCTATTTGTCATTGGCTTTTTAGGATCTTTCACCACCATGTCAGCTTTTACCCATCAAACTATAAATATGCTTAACACCAATATATTGATTGCAAGTTCATATATAATTGCCACTATTACTTTAACAATAGCTGCAACATACATTGGTGCTAACTTTTCTAAATAAATGATAGATATAAAATTTTTAAGAGATAATTTAGATGATATTGAGAAATCGTTAGCTCGAAGAGGATATTCTTTGCAGAATGATACATTTATAGCTCTTGATTTAGAAAGAAAATCTTTACAAGTTGAGGTTGAGTCTCTTCAGTCAGACAGAAAAGCTCTCTCAAACGACTTTGGAAAATTAAAATCGTCTGGAGAAAATACAGATAATTTAAAGAAAAAAATTGATTTAATAAATGATAATTTAAAAATTAAAAATGAATCACTTAATCTGATTTTAGAATCCATAAAGAGTATCTTATTAGATATACCTAATATCCCCCATGAGTCCACTCCAGATGGCAAAAATGAAAGTGACAATGTTGTTATAAGAACTGTTGGAAAAATTACCTCCACAAATACAGTTGATCATATAGACATAACAAAAAAAATTGATACCGATCTTGCTGCAAAGCTTGCTGGATCTAGATTTGCTGTACTAAAGGGAAGTTTGGCTAAACTTCAAAGAGCTTTAATCTCTTTAATGCTCGATACAGCTATCAAGAATGGTTATGAGGAATATTATTTACCCTATATGGCCAATAAAGATTCTTTAATAGGAACTGGGAATCTTCCTAAGTTTGAAGAAGATTTATTTAAAACCTCAGAATCTCTTTATTTAATTCCAACAGCAGAAGTTCCATTAACAAATATTTATAGAGATGTTTTGTTAAATGATGATGAATTGCCAATAAAATTGACAGCACACACTCCATGTTTTAGGTCTGAGGCTGGTAGTTACGGAAGAGATACTAAGGGGCTAATAAGGCAACATCAGTTTGAAAAGATAGAGTTATTCAAAATTTCAAATCCAAGCAGTTCAATGTTAGAGCTTGAGGGTTTGCTTGAAAATGCAGAAGAAATTCTTCAATTGCTTGAACTTCCATATCAAGTAGTTCAATTGTGCGCCGGTGATATTGGTTTTTCATCATGCAAAACCTATGATATTGAAGTTTGGATGCCTAGCCAAAATAAATATAGAGAAATATCATCTTGTTCAAATTTTGGTGATTTTCAAGCTAGAAGATCAAATATAAAGTTTAAATCTGATACTGGAAAAAGCTTTGTTCATACTATCAATGGATCGGGTTTGGCGGTGGGAAGAACTCTTATAGCTTTATTGGAAAATAGGTTTAATGATGGTGATTTTATATCTCTTCCAAGGGCTTTAGAGCCATATTTTGGGTCTTCTAAGTTAGAAATTTAATTTTCACTCAAGATTTTCTAAATTGTCACAGAACTTTCTATTTTTTTCTTGTTTATTTTTTTATCTATGTACATAATGTATATGTAACATTTTTAACGGGGATTTTTCTATGTTTAATAAAACTAAGCACCTTTTAGCTGGGTTCTTTTTAGTCACTTTCTTTTCACTCAATACATTTGCTTCAAACGATACAACATCTGCCCTAAGGGGTGATAGTGGGGTTTCTGGTGCGACTGTTGTTGTTACTAACGTTTCTACAGGTATTACAAAAACAACAACTGCAGATGCTAATGGTGTCTTTTCTGTTGGTAATTTAAAACCTGGTGGACCATATAAAATTACAATATCTAAATCAGGATATACAACTGAATCACTGGATGATGTTTTCTTAACTGTATCTGAAACAGCAAAATTAAATGTCGCTCTTGTTTCAAATGCTGATATTGATGAGGTTGTTGTAACTGGAACAAAGACAGCAACTGTTCAAACTTCTTTAGCTGTTACTGCTCAAGATATAGAAAATATTCCTAGTATAGAAAGATCTATTTCTGATTACGTCAAAAGAGATTCAAGAATATTTGTTGAAGGAACAGCTAGAAATGCAACTATTTCAGTTTCTGGTACTAATAATAGATACAACAACTTCACAGTTGATGGTATTGAGCAAAACGACCAGCTTGGCTTAAATGCAAATGGTTTCCCATCAGTGAGAAATCCAATAAGTATTGAAACAATAGAACAACTTCAAGTAGATATAAGTCCCTTTGATGTTTCAAAAGGTAATTTCACTGGAGCAAGTATTAATGCTGTTACTAAGTCAGGTACCAACGAATTTAAAGGTGCTTATTATGAATACAGTACTGACGAAGATAATGTTGGTAAATTAAATGGCAATAAAGCTACCCAATTTAGCGATGAAACTAAAGGCTTTGTTCTTGGTGGCCCAATTATAAAAGATAAATTATTCTTTTTTGTTTCTAAAGAAGAATTTACTTCAGTTTCACCGTCTGATAGCTATACATATAGAATTGCAACTCAAGCACTGGTTGATGAAGTTGCAGCTCAAACTAAAGCTTTATACAACTATGACCCAGGCTCCACTACTTTTGCTTTACCTCCAGAGATGGCTGATAAAGAGCTTTTAAAGTTAGACTGGTATATCAATGATAATCACAGATTGGAATATGTTTACAGCTTTTCAGATGATAACGCTGTAATTCCATATGGACGTGATATCGTATTTAGTTCACATTATTACAATTATCCTGCAATAACTGAAAAAGATACATATGCATATTATGGAGATATTACAGATAATCTTTATGTTCAAGCTAAATATTCTGAGGTTGAATGGGCTAACGATCAAGATGCTCTAGGTGGTGAAGATTTCCCTCATGTTAATATTTTTATTACAGCTGCTGACGGTTCATATACTGAGGGCATGTCTGATGAAGAAATATATCTAGGACCTGATAGATTTAGAAGTGCTAACGAAGCTTTTTCATTTGATGAAATTATGAATCTAAAGGCTGTTTATACAATGGGCGATCATGAGATTACAGTTGGTTATGACAGTATTGATAAAAGATTAGGTAATCTATTTATTTCTAGAGAAAATGGAGCATATGAGTTTGAAGGTGTTCAGAATTATTACGATGGAATTCCTAGCTTCTTTAGATTTAATAAATCTGCAACTGGCGATCCTTATTACGCTATGGCTGGTTTCAGTGGAACTTTTGAAACTATGTATGTTCAAGATAAGTTTTATGTTTCCGATATTTTAACTATTAATTATGGAGTCAGATATGATAGTTTTGAGATGGATGCTGGACCTGCCTATAATGAATATGGCTCTGGGTTATTAGGTTTCAGAAATGATACACCTGCTAGTACAAGTATTCTTCAACCTAGATTTGGTTTTCAATTAGATGCAACTGATTTACCTATGTTTAGTTCTGACAGAATAGTATCAGCAGAATTAAGAGGTGGTTATGGTCTGTTTGCTGGGCGTGTACCTAATGTATGGGTAGCCAGTCCTTTCGCTAATTCAGGTGTTGTTCAGTATGGTTCTAGAACTGCATCATGGGGTCTTCCAGTATGTGAAACTGGTGCTGAAAGAACATGTTTTAAAGCACCTGAGACAATATATGAAGATTTTCCATATTCAGAATTTGCTAGCACAAGTCCTGCTCAAGGTATTGATCCAAAGTACGACACTCCATCAACATGGAAATTCAATCTAGAATTGTTAATGACCACATCAAATGGTTATAACTTAAAAGCTGCATTAAACATTGATGATGCACAAGATGGCGTTGGTTTCTCTGATGCATCTGCTTCTGTTGACCAAGTAGGTAAAACTGGAATAGTTACATATAACACTAAAGATGCTTTCTATATTACTAATGCAGAAGGAACTAGCTCAAATTCATTTACTTTAGCAATGGATAAAGAGTTTGATAATGGACTGGATGTTTTTGCTAGTTACACAAATACAGAAGCTGAATCTGGTTGGGTAGCAACGTCATCTCAACTTTCCTCAAACTTAGAGAATATGGTTGCTGTTGATAGAATGAATGTTGATGTTGGTAATACTCCTTGGGCTATCAAGCATAGACTGGTTGCTGGTTTGAACTATACAGCCAATTGGTTTAATAATGCGCCAACTAAATTCTCACTTTTCTATAAAGTTTACTCAGGAAAAAGATTTAGCTATACCTTGGATGGATTTGATGACGGATATAGTAGATTTAATACTCTAATGTATGTACCTACTGCTGGTGATCCAAATGTAGTATATGGTCAGTATGTAACAGAAGGTGAGGTCTTGACTGCTGTTCAAGGAATTGGAACTCCGGGATCTCATGTTGAGGCAAACACCGGCCAACTTCCATATACAAGAGGTCTTGATTTAAGAATTGCTCAAGAAATACCTGTAAATAATAGTTATTTTGGTATTAAGGATCATAAGCTTGTTCTTTATTATGACTTACTCAATGTCTTGAATTTTATTAATGAAGATAAAGGTCATGTTTACTACCAAGGCTTTTCTACAAGAGGGCTTTTAGATTCATCAGGTCTTGATGATGAAGGAAGAATAATAATAACTGGAGTTGATACTAGAAAGGGTACGCTTGATCAGTATGCATCTAGATATAGAATGCAACTAGGCTTTACTTATAAATTCTAAAATCACATTAAAATTAAAAAGGCAGTTCTACTGCCTTTTTTTTTGCTAAAATTAATTATGGATAATTTAATACCTAAAATATCACTTAAAAATCTTTTATCTAATGATAGTGATTCTCTTACCATGCTTTCGAGCGCTCTAAAGAACCATGGTTTTTTTGTTATCACTGATCATAATATTCCTCATGACCTTTTTCATAGATCATATGAATTTTCAAAAAATTTTTTTAATCTTGATTTGGCTATTAAAAATAAATATTCATATAGAGAGAATGCTGGTGCTAGAGGATATACACCCTTTGGTAAAGAAACTGCTTTAGGAGAAACAGTCCCAGATTTAAAAGAGTTTTGGCATCACGGTCCAGTAGTTGATGATACTTATGATCATAGAATAATGAAGAATATTCATGTTGATGAAATTAAAGAGTTTAATAAGGTATTTGATGATTTATTTTTTGAAATGAATAATCTTGGGTCTTCACTTCTTAAATCAATTAGTCTTTCATTAGAATTACCATCTGATTATTTTGAAAAGTCTACTTCAAAAGGTAATTCACTTCTTAGATTAATCCACTATCCACCATCAAATAATGAAAATATTTATAGAGCTCGTGAACATGCTGATATTAATCTTATTACATTGTTAATAGGCGCAAATGAGCCAGGTCTAGAGGTTAAAGATAAATTAGGAAACTGGATTCCAGTTAGCTCATCTTTCGAAGACATAGTTTGTAATATTGGGGATATGATGCAATTAATTACTGATAAAGTTTTAAAGAGCACCCCTCATAGGGTTGTTAAATACAAAACTGATGAAATTAAATCAAGATATAGTATTCCATTTTTTCTTCATCCGTCTCCAGATACTATTCTTAAATCTATATACAATAATGATGATACTGGAGTCCTTGCACATGACTTTTTAGATGAAAGATTAAAAGCTATTAAGTTATACTAATATTATGTCTACACTAAATTTTCTTCATATCTTTATTGGTTTTATAGGTCTTGTAGCAATAGCGATTCCTTTTTCTAATAATTATAAAATTATTAATTACAGATATGTTTTCTACGGAATAGTTTCTCAATTACTCTTAGCTGCTATTTTATTAAAATTACCAATAGTTATTAACTTTTTTGAGCTGCTTGGTAACGGTGTAACTATTCTTCAAAATGCTACTATTGAAGGTGCTGGGTTTGTTTTTGGATACCCGCCTTCTGATGATTCTTCACCTTATAGATCACTCTTAGAGACATTTGCTTTTGGGGTTCTACCTTATATCATTGTAATGTCATGCATTTCTGCTATTTTGTGGCATTGGGGAGTGCTACCATTTATAGTAAATATTATTTCTAAAGCATGTCAGAAACTTTTTAATATTGGGGGCCCTGTAGGACTTGGGGCGGCAGCTAATGTCTTTATAGGTCAGGTAGAAGCACCTCTTTTAATAAAACCTTATATTAGTAAACTTTCCAATAAAGAATTACTTATTCTAATGACTGCTGGCATGGCAACAGTTGCTGGTTCTGTAATGGTTGCTCTTATAAGTATATTAGAAGTGCAATTCGCCAATGTAAATCTAATACAACATTTCTTAACTGCATCTATTTTGTCAGTACCTGCTGCAATTATGTATGCGAATATAATGATACCCTCAAATGAAATTACAGATTCTAATGATGAGGCAGCCCCAAAAGTATATAACAGCACAATGGATGCTATTACTACCGGAACAACCCAGGGCTCAAACATTGCAGTAAGTGTTGGAACAATTTTGATTGCTGTAATAGCTTTAGTTTTTATAGTTAATGCATTTTTAGGATCACTTGGTGGCTATTTCGGTATAGATTTATCGATAGAGCTATTATTAGGTTATGTATTTGCTCCCATTACATGGCTTATGGGAATCCCATGGAATGAAGCCATTATAGCCGGCGAACTTCTTGGCCTGAAAACAACTCTTAATGAATTTGTTGCTTATCCTGCATTAGCTAATTTAGAGCCTGGAGCTCTTTCAGATAGATCAAAATTAATTACGTTTTATAGTTTGTGTGGATTTGCTAATTTCTCATCAGTAGGAATATTAATTTCTGGCATAGGGGCAATGGTACCAGAGAGAAAGGATGATCTAATCAATGTTTCTTTTAAGGCGCTTGTTGCAGCCACTCTAGCTTCATGCATGACAGGATTAGTAGTAGGCTGTTTTATTTAATTATTTATTACAATAAAAAGATTCAAGTAAGAGGCAAATAATAGCCATATGACATAGGGGATAAATAGAATTCCTGAAATTCGATCTAGTTTAAACATATCTATGGTGAGTCTTATGTTTAAAGCAATAAGAAACCATATATTTAAAAGTGCAATCAATGGCATATGAAAAGCAAAAAACAACCACGACCAAATAGCATTAATAAATAGTTGAATTAAAAATAAATTTTTAGTTTCTGCATATGTTCTAAAGGCGGAAATGGACATTAAAATATATAAAATAGGCCAAACAATTCCGAATACATATCCAGGCGGATTCAAACTTGATTTATTAAGTTCCAAATACCATAAATCACTAGCGGTATCAGATGATGAGAGACCACCAAGCAACAAAGCCAATATAACAAAAGGGAATACGGAATATTTATTATTTAAAAACAAACTATCTTTTTCTAAAAAACCTAGAAATAGTTCCTGAGACATCTTTGAGGAATGTGGAGCCTTTTGGTCTAGCTTCTATAAAAATATAGAAACCTACAAAGATTGCACTAAATAAGAAAACCCAAACTGCATCGTATTCACCCATGGCGTTATTATAATAGTTTTATTTTTTGATATGTCAGATAATTTAATTTTTTTCAACAATTATTGAACATACTGAATAACCAGCTCCAAAAGAACAAATTACTCCTTTTTGTCCAGCACTAAGATTATTATTTAGATTGAAGGCAAACAAAGATCCCACTGAAGCTAGATTTCCAAACTTTTTAATTGGCATTGGTGCTATTTCTGGATCAAAATCATCTGTGTCTAATATCTTTGATGTTATTAATCTAATCATTTTTCCATTGGCTTGGTGCAACCAAAATTTTGCAATATCAAGTGGATCAATATTATTTGACTTAAGCTGATCGCATATTAATTCAGCTACAAGAGGGCAGACTTCTTTAAATACAGATCTCCCGTTTTGATTAAATAAAAGATCATCGTTAGGTTTGTTATCAATAGCAGCTCTATTTAAATAACTATAATTACTTCGAATATTATTAGAAAATTGAGTATGAAGTTTTCTATCCAATATCTTAAAACTTTTTTCCGAAGTACTATTCTTCTGAATAACAGAAGCAGCACAGCCATCACCAAAAATAAAATGCTTATCTCTTTGAGTAAAATTAACAAATGGCGTTGAAATCTCTGGATTTATAACAAGTATTGTATTTGCTAACCCTGATGCAATATCACTAAAAGCATTATTAATTGCAAAGGTAGTTGATGAGCAACCAACGAGCATATCGTATGCATATCCTTTTATCCCAAGCTCATTTTGAATTTCAATTGCAACCGCTGGATAGTTTCTAGCAGCATGTGATGTGCCAACAATAACAGCATCTATATCAGACGCTTTTACATTTGCTTGTTGCATTGCTTTTGCTGCAGCCTCTAGGCCAGCTTTTGCATGAATCGACAAGCGATCTTCATGTTCATTATCAACACGAGGCATCATTCTTTTATTATCTAGAATGCCTTCTTTATCAATAACGTACCTTGATTTTATTCCTGAAGCTTTTTCAATAAATTCAACAGAAGATTTTTCCATTTTATTTAAATCACCTATATTTATAGATTCTATATGCTCAGCATTGTATAAATCTACATATGAGTTGTATGAATCTACAAGTTCATCATTTGTAATTTTGTTTTCAGGGTACCAAATACCAGTTCCTGCAATATCAATGTTGTACATAATCTAAAAGTGTTTTAATCTTTGAGCATTATAATTTATGAATACAAATCTAGCTAATACCAATATCGACAAACACTTAAATATTTCTTTATCTACTAATGAGAATATATTAGGTGTAGTTTGTATAAGTCACGGTATGGCTGAGCATGTAGGTAGATATAAATGGCTAATCAATAAATTTAATAAAAGTGGCTATCATGTTTATGCTGCCAATCATCGTGGACATGGTTCATGGATAGATGCAAATAATACAAAAGGTTTTTTTGCTGAAAATAATGGGTGGCAACTTGTAACTGATGACCTGGTTGCTGTTATTAAGAAAGCCCAAAATGAGCATTTAAATCTAAAACACTATCTCTTAGGTCATAGCATGGGATCATGGATTGCGTTATCCGCTTTGCAAGAAAATATCAAACTTGACGGACTTGTTTTATCGGGATCAGCCAAACTAGATTATTTAACAATTACAGTCCAATCTTTAATTATTAATGTCATTAATTTTTTTAAAGGTAAGTATCATCACAGTGAGCTAATGGATAAGCTAACTATGAGGAGATATAACAATTTATTTCAACCAATATGCTCACCTAATGACTGGATAAGTTCTGATAAAGAGAGTGTCTTAAATTATACAAATGATATTAAATGTGGATTTATTGTAACAATAGGTCTTTGGAAAGATTTAGTTTTTGGATTTAAAAGAGTCTTTTCTTATAAATCTTATCAAAATATTAAATTTGATATACCAATATTTATAATTTCTGGAGATAAAGATCCAGTTGGAGGAAATGGTAAACTTGTTCGAGACCTTCATTTATTTTTAAATTCTTTTTATACAAATGTTTCTATGTATTTAGTCAGCGAAGCAAGACATGAGGTGCTTACTGAAAAAAATAAAGAGGAAAATTTTTTAAAAATAATTAATTTTATAAAGCAAAATTAATTGAAATCATTTATCAGACTTAAAAGTAATTTATTAAGTTCAATATTATTTTCAAAATATGGAAAATGACCAGTTTCATCTATAACAGATACGTCCTTATCAATATCAAAATTAACCAATAACTCGCATTCATTATTAAATCTTGCTAGTTTATCTTTAGCGCCATATATGAATTTTATTTGTGTTAAATTTTTAATAACGTCGTTAGTTAATTTATATTTTGAACATGCCTTTAGATCTATGGACAATATTTCCTTTTGTGATTGATTAAATAATCTCTTTAGAGGATATAGCTTAATTTCTCTTTCAGGATCTGCTTCGACATTTTTTGTTCCATAAGGAGATTTGATTGTTCCCTTTGATCTTCCATAAAAACCTGAACCCATTACACCAAAACCTGATGATTTAATTACGGTTTCGGGGAGTTTATATACTCCATATTTAGTCAAAAACTCTGCAGCTTGATCTAAATTTCCTTTTGCATCATTTAATAATATTTCACCCACCATTAATGGATATGCAGTATTCATTAATATTGTTTTTGAATTTTTAATTTTAGTTGATAAGTCTAGGGCAATAAGGCCTCCCATGCTATGACCAATAAAGATAGGCAGCTCTATATCAAGAGATTTAATTAGTTCACAGCAAAAATCAGAATAATCTTCAATGCTATTCACTTGTGGTCCTGTTGTATAACCATGACCAGGAAGATCTATTGCGAGTATGTTAAATTTTTCTTTTAACTCATTAAATCCAATCATCTGTGCTGTTCTATGATCCATTCCAGCTCCTGGAATAAAACAAATAGTTTCACGAGAATTTTTTATATTTGAGATTTCATAAATATTTGCTTTATAGTTATTGAGTTGAATATGCATGAAGGTAATTAGATTAAATAAAAAGGAAGGTTAATAATAATTTATAATAAACTATATATCTTCAAATCAAAATATTCATACTCATAAAGATTCTTAATGACTACAAAAAATTTTAATAAATATACTTATCCATCTCTTGAAAGAGTTGATTTAGAAATTGGACGTCATTATCTAGATTCTAAGAATACCCCTGTACCAAGTGTTACAACTGTCTTATCAGCAACATCAAAGTCCAAAGATGGAATTGCGCAATGGAGAAATAGAGTAGGTGAGGCAGAGGCAGATAGAATAGTTAAACAAAGTACTGATATTGGCTCTTCAGTTCACGATGCGATTGAAAAATATTTGAAAGATGAATTATGGGATATATTTGAAAATACTGAAAATGAATTAATTGCAAAAAAAATTACACATAAATTTGTTAATGATGGGCTAAAAAAAATTACTGAGATTTGGGGTCTGGAAGTAGGACTTTTTTTAGACAATCTATATGCAGGCACTGCAGACTGTATTGGTGAATATAATTCCATACCAACTTTAATTGATTTTAAAACTGCAAAAAAAATTAAGAAAAGAGAATGGATAGAAGATTATTTTTTACAAGGGTGTGCTTACGCTAATGCTCATAACGTCATGTTTGGTTCAGACATTCAACAAATTGTAATATTAATGGTTGATAGAGATTTGATATTTCAAGAATTTATTGTAAGACCTACAGAGTTTAAGATTCTGACAAACAAGTGGAAAAGAAGATTGATTGATTTTAATAATAAGTATAATAGTTAATTAAATTCTTATAATAATTGTTACATGAAACCATTAATACTAGACTCAGCATTAGGAACGGAACTAGAGAATCGTGGAGAATATCTGCCTAGCTATAAGACCTCAATTTGGTCAGCATATTCCTTGATTCATAATCCAGAAGTTATTAAGCAGATACATATTGATAATATCGAAGCAGGCGCTGACATTATTACTACCTCAAACTATCAAGCAACACCAGAACTGCTGAAACGTGAACCTTCAGCTCCTGATTATAAAGACTTAGCAAAACTATCCTTAGAGTTATGTAAAGAGGCGATTATTAAAACTAACACTGATACAAAAATAGCTGGCTGCTTTCCACCCATTCATGTCACTTTTAGACCAGACTTAAGTGCTAAAGAAAAAACTTTAAAAAAATTCTATAGCTCCTTAGGTGAAATTTATAAACAAGATGTTGATATTATTATCTGTGAAACTATGGCCTCTATATATGAGGGAATTGTTTCAGCATCTACAGCTAAGGACTATTGTGATAGGGTTTGGCTTAGTTGGACTACTAGAGGTAATAAGTTAAATAGACTTCCGAGCACTGAGCTATTAGAAGATGCTATAACTAAAGCTTTATCTTTAGATATAGAATGTCAGTTAGTTAACTGTGTCCATGCCGACACAGCAACACTAGCTATTGATAAACTAATTAAACAAAAGAATTTTGGTGTTTATGCCAACTCCTCTATTTATAAAAAAAACAAGCTAGAAGGATTTATTAGTGATGCTGAAGAATGGCATTATCATAATCATCAGCCAATAAATCACATTGAATATAAAAAGTTTGTACTAGACTGGATTGAGAAGGGCGCCTATGTAATTGGTGGATGTTGTAGAACATCAACAAGTCATATTAAAGAGATCAAAAAAATAGTAGAAACTTTATGAGACAAATCATAGCAATTGGAGGGGGTGGATTCGGACGCGTTATTAAAGATTTAAAAATTGAAAAATATATAAAGTCTCAATCAGCAAAAGACAATCCTAAAATATGTTTTATCCCAACAGCTACTGGGGATGATCAATCTTATATTGATAATTTTTATAAAGCTTTTGATTCATTAGGTTGTATAACATCTCATATTGATTTATTTAAACGCACTATCGATCTAAAGAGTCACCTACTTAATCAAGATATTATTTATGTAGGTGGGGGTAACACTAAAAGTATGCTGGCTGTTTGGAGAGAGTGGGGTTTAGATAAAATATTAGAAGAAGCTTACAGAAAAAATATTATTATGAGTGGTGTTAGCGCAGGTGCTATATGTTGGTTTGAAAAAGGCATAACTGATTCTTGGAAAGACTATCAGGCTACACTTAAATGTTTAGGTTTTGTTAAAGGTGTCTGTTGCCCGCATTATGATGAAGAGCCAGAAAGAATACCTTATGTTAAAAGGATTTTAGAATCTAATGAGATTTCAACTTGCTATGCAATTGAAGGTTATGCAGCATTGCATCTAGTAGATGATGTGCCAAAATATAATGTTAGTTTTGGTAATAAAACAACATGTCACCTTGTATCATTTCGTAATGATATAATCGAACACAGCAATATTAACAAAACTATAAGAGTAGATTTATGAAATTAGCAAATATACTATCTGGAATTCTTGGAATTGTTCTTACTATTATTGCCATTCGTTGGATTCTTTTGCCTGAAGAATCAGCAAATTCTTTAGGAATGATTTTATTGGATGGTTCTGGAAGAAATACACAGATAAGAGACTTTACTTCTATATTTGCTAGTACAGCAATTTTTTGTTCTTTATCAATTGCAACTAAACAGTTTCAATGGATATTTTCTTCAGGAATTATTTTCTTAATTATTGCGATAATGAGCATTGTTGCATCTCAATTACATGAGGCTCCAATTTCGTATTCATCTCTTATAGCAGAAATAATTTTTGCTATGATAGCCTTTACCTCAGCTTTCTTATATAAATTTAGATAATTAAAGCTTTTTTACAAAATTATCTATTTCTAAACTAGGTATTTTTTTATTTTCTCCATCAGATGTCCCCACATAAAGATATCCTAATATTTCTTGGTTATCATTCAAACCTAGTTTTGAGGATATAAATGGATTAAAGGCAAATTTGCCTGTTCTCCATATTGCTGAATAGCCGAGTGCATTTAAAGATAAAAGTATATTTTGTGCACTTGCTGCAGTTGATAGCTTTTGTTCTATCATTGGTACTTTTGGATGTTCTTTGTAGGTATTAACTAGAATAATAATCATTGGAGCTCTGTATGGAGCCATTTTATATTTCTCTTTAATTTCATCGGTTATATCAGGAAGAGTTTCTCCAAATTCTGAAAATATCTCTGATAGTTTATCTAAACCACTTCCAACTACCTCGATAAAGCTGCTTGGTCTTAACCAAGCATGATCAGGAGCACGCAAAGCTGCTTTATAAACTTGTTTCATTTCAACCTGAGATGGATGAGGGGATTTTAATAATCGAGCAGAAACTCTGGTCAAAATATTATCTAAAGCATCCATAAATAGTTATCTTAATATAAAGAGGATAGAATAAATTAGAAAACAATATAAAGGAACATAATATGTTATATCAAATTGGATTAATTCTAATTTTAATAGTTGCAGCATTGCTAATCAGCAAACGATTTAAAAGTAATGATGAGAATGATTCACTCATATTTGAAGATGAAATGTCAGAGGACGAACTAAATGAGCTAGATGATGATCTGAGTTAGTTATCTAATTCACTTTCCAAAGATCTATAAAGCTCCCTGCATGCAAATATTGTAATAATTGAGAATGGAACACCAAATATAACCACTGCTGTTTGCAAGGCCCCTAGTCCACCAGCAGCTAAAAGTACTGCAGCAACTACGCCTAAAAGTATTGCCCATGTAATTCTAGATAGAAGTGGTGAATCTCCATCAATTTCAGCACCTTTTCGTGATGACAGCATTGATGCTACCAATGCACCTGAGTCAGAAGAGGTAACAAAGAACGTCACTATTAATATTAATGATGCAATAGATAAGCCAATTGAAAAGGACATAGAATCATATAAAACAAAAAGAGCAGTGCTTGCATTTTCGCTAACGGCTCCTGAAATATCTCCAATGTTATTAAGAACCTGATATATGGCTGAATTACCAAATACACCCATCCATATGAAGACGATAAGTGATGGCACTAATAAAACACCTATAACAAATTCTTTTATAGTTCTTCCATAAGATATTCTTGCTATAAATAGAGATACAAATGGAGCCCAGGCAAACCACCAAGTAAAATAGAAAAGAGTATAGCCATTTTGATATACGGAATCATTATAGGCTTCAGTCCAAGTTGATAATTGAATAATTTGGTTTAGATATGCGCCAGCATTCTGAACCATAGCATTTAAAATAAAAACAGTTGGTCCCAATAACAAAACAGTCAAAACAAGAAGAACAGCTATAATCATATTGATTTGTGAGAGTCTTTTAATGCCTGCATCAAGTCCAAGACATACACTAATCAACCCTAATAAAGTAATAATAGTAATTATAATAAATTCGTTAAGTTTGATATTAAAAACAAAATCTAAACCACTATTTATTTGTGAGGCACCAAGGCCTAGGGATGTAGCAATACCTATAACAGTAGTTAAAATAGCTATAATATCTATTACTGCAGCTAGAGGTTTATTAGATTCTACAGATTCTCCTAAAAGCGAGCTTACTCTAAAAGCTTTATTTTTATTATAAGATGCAAATGCAAAACAAAGTCCTAAGGATGCATATACAGCCCAACCATGAAGGCCCCAATGTAGATTGGTTAGACTTAGCGCCTTTCCTGCATTATGTGAAATATTATTTTCTAACATTTCAGGGTAATCATTCAAATTACCAATCGGTTCAGCAACCCCATAAAATAGCAGACCAATTCCCAAACCAGCACTAAATAGCATCGCAATCCAGTTACTATATGTATATGCTGGTTGTGCATTATAACCACCCAACCTTATATCTTTATATCTAGTAAAAATTAAAGAAAAAGAGAATAACAAAAAACCATTAGCTGTTAGAATAATAAACCAACCCAAATATTCTGATATTGCTACCTGTGTTGAGCTAAAAAATATTGATGATGCTTCAAGGTTATTAAAAACTAAGGCAGTAATAGACATTAATAAGAGTGCTGAAATAATAAATCTAGATTTGTTTAGGTTGTTCATTTTAAGGATTGATTTTATTTACTTATTTAGTGAAACATAAATGAGGAGAATTTTCTATATCTTAAATATACCCAAAAATTAGAAAATTTTTTTTTAATCAATATTTGCATACTTAAATTAAGCTGTTATGATAGTTTCAAGACCGATTTAATGAAATTGCTGGTCTATAAATAAAGCTAAACTTCTTCTAGGGGAAAAACTGGGGGAATTCCAGATCTTTGTTTATTTAGTAATTTTTTAACTTTATTTATTAAAGGAAAATTTATTATGTTAAATAACTATAAGAAGATACAAAATAAAATACTTCCTTCCTTATCTGCTTTGGCATTGATAAATACTGCTGCATTCAGTGGTTTTGTTGCTGGTCAAAGTCAAGCTACTGTTGAAGAGATAGTAGTTACAGCAAGGAAGAAAGCTGAAAGTCTTCAGGATGTTCCTGTAGCAGTTTCTGCTTTAAGAGAAGAAACTCTTGAGCAAAAAGGTATTAATGTCTTTGAAGACTACTTATTGCAGTTACCCGGAGTAACAGCCGGTGGAGCTGGTCCTGGTACAAGTACCATATATATAAGAGGCTTGGCTTCTACAACACCAAATTTAACAACAGCCGGTGTTGGTGGCTTGGCACCTAATGTATCATTTTATTTGGATGAACAGCCTCTTGCTCAACCAGGTAGAAATTTAGATGTCTATGCAGCAGACGTTGCTCGTATTGAAGTTCTTGGTGGACCACAAGGAACTTTATTTGGTGCAAGCTCACAAGCTGGTGTTGTTAGAATGATTACTAATAAACCAGTTATTGGTGAAGCATCTAGTAGTTTAGAAGTTGAAGCTAGATATATGTCAGATGGTGATGAAGGTAATAAATTTGAATATATGAACAATATACCTTTAGGAAATAGTTCAGCATTAAGATTTGTAGCTTATAGAGATCATAGAGGTGGTTATATTGATCAAGTTGCTGGAACAAGAACTGTCAGCCAATCAGCGCGTTTTAGAGCCGCTGGAACTGTAAGAGATAATGGGCTCCCAGTATCTTCAGCAAGAAATGGATTTCAAGCTAACGCCGATCTATCAGCTGTTACCCAAGGTGTTGCTAATGCGATAGTCAAAGAAAATGCAAACCCAGCTACTTATGAAGGCTTTAGAGCAAGTGTTGCTCATGAAATCAATGATAACTGGGATGCATTAGTTTCTGTTTCAACTCAAACTCTTGAGTCTGATGGTGTATTTTTTGTAGACCCTGATTTAGGTGACCTTGAGGTACAAAGATTTCATAATGATACTCTTTCAGATGAGTTTGATAATATTAGTGTAACTCTTGAAGGTACAATTGGTGATTTAGAAGTTGTTTATGCAGGCGCATATACTGATAGAAACTCTGATCAAATAATAGACTACACAGATTACTTATTTGTAGGGCAATATCTGCCATATTATATTTGTGATTATTACGTAACTTATACAACATATTCTCCAACAGGTTTACCTGATGGTTCTTGTGGAGCTCCTGATATGTTTGTAGATTCAATCACAGATACCTCAGTAATGTCACATGAGATAAGAATAAATGCTGATATCAATGATGATATGAGTATAACAGCCGGTGCTTTTATTAGTGATCTAGAGCTACTTGAACATAATATGTTCACATATCCTGGCGCTGTTGAAAGTGATATTGGATGGGGTACAAACTATGCTCTAACAGATACATCTGTTTATGGATACCAAGCTCTAATGAGTGGCGGTGCTTTAAAATCCAAACAATATGCTGGTGCTGGATGGCATTCAGGTAGAGGCCCTTATGAATCACCTGTTCAATTTATCAATGATGTTAAAAGAACAGATAAACAAAAAGGTATTTTCGGTGAGTTAAGTATTAATTTAGCAGAAGATGTAGAGTTAACACTTGGAGCACGTTGGTATGATATAGCTGTTGATTTAGAAGGTAGTGCAAATGCTTCATTTAGTACAGGTTTTGGAGGTGGAGACCAACAAAGATTCGGTACTAATTTATCTCATCAATTTAATGGGCCTGGAGGAAATTCAGGAAATCCATTCTTAGATTCTCTTGATTATCCTGATAAAGCAGAAACTGATGGCGTTATTGGTAAAGCAACTCTATCTTGGTATTCAAATGAAGATACCATGTACTATGTTACTTGGTCTGAAGGTTTTAGACCTGGTTTGTTAAATAGACCTGCTGGTCAGTCTACAAAAGATGGTTCTTATACTGTTCGTCCTGTAACAGATTCAGATGAGGTTACTAACTTTGAATTTGGTTGGAAAGCTGTCTTAAAAGATGGAAAGCTAAGATTTAATGGTAGTACATTTATGGTAGATATTTCTGGATTGCAGACTACTATTTTTGATCCTAGTATAGCGAACTTATTTTTCTCGGATAATGCTGCAGATGCAGAAATAACTGGTGCTGAAGGTGACTTCATCTATATTACAGATAGAGATGGATTGGTTATTACCGGTGCATTCTCAATGTTAAATACTGAGATCACAAAATCACTGTCTACTAGTGATGTATTAGCTGGTCAAGACTTAGCTTATGCACCTGGAATACAGGGTAATTTAGCAGTAAGAAAAGAATGGGGTATGTCTGGTGGTAATGTGAGACATTTGCAAGCGCAATTTACATTCTCAGATGATAGTTATTCAGATATTATTGAGCCAAATAAAGCCGCAAATGATGCATATGCTTTTATGAATCTTAGATATGGCGTAAGCAATGATGACTGGATGGCAGAAATATACATAGATAATGTTACTGACAAAAGAGGTGATATTAGTAATAATTTTGTATTTGACAGACAACGTGTTGCTTTAATTAGACCGCAAACTGTTGGATTAAGATACAAGAAGAATTTCTAATCTCTTATTTGATATATAAAAGGGAGCTTAGGCTCCCTTTTTTAATAAAATAAATAATGACAAAAAATATAGCCAATGACCCTACACACCTAGTTGACTTAAATGAAGCCAATCTTGCTGTTAAAGAAAATAGATTTCATGATGCCATTAAATTATTAGAGATCATTCTTTCAAAATATCCAAATCATATTGATTGTCTTTATCTTGCTGCTGTTTCCTTAAGATATTTAAAAAAATATAAGGAATCTAAAAAATACTTAGATTTACTTCTTAAAAATTCACCTGACATGGGAAGAGCCTATCAAGAATTAGGACATTTAAATAGAGATATGGGTAATGATGAGATGGCTATGAAACACTATAGGCAAGCATGCGAACTTAATCCAGCATTATTAGTATCGTGGAAAAATTTATATAATTATTTTATTAAAATTAAAAATAAACCTGCAGCAGATACTGCTATTACAAGAATAAAAAAATTAGAATCCCTACCAAATTCACTTTTATATATTGATCAAATTTTAAATGAAGGTCGGCTTGCTATAGCTGAAAAGAAATGTAGAGAATTTTTAAAACGCAACCCTACTAATACACATGCTATGTATTTGCTTTCAGATATAGCAAATAAATTTGGTCATTTTGATGATGCTGAATTTCTTCTAGAAAAAGCTGTTGAATTTTCTCCTAATGATGGAGATTTAAGAATGAAATATGCTGAAATATTAAGAAAAAAACAAAAATTTCCAGAAACATTAGAACAAGTTAATATATTGTGTGACCTATATCCAAATAATCTGGCATACCAGGCTCAAAGAGCTACTGAAATAATGCAAAATGGCAATCATGAAAAAGCAATTACATTGTTAGATGATATTCTGAAAAAGAACCCTTATAATTTTAGTATTCACACATCAAAAGGTCATGCCCAAAAAACACTTGGAAAGACTCAAGATGCTATCCAAAGCTATAAATCATCATATAAACTAAAACCAGACCATGGCGAGGCCTTTTTTTCTCTATCTAATCTGAAAACTTATTCATTTGATGAAAGTGAAATTAAACAAATGAAATCACAGCTTGAAAGAGTTGATCTACCTTTAAAAGAACAAACCTATTTTCATTTTGCTCTAGCGCAAGCCTTTGAAATAAAAAATGACTTTGATAACGCTTTTTTTCATTTAAAAAATGGTAACAGAATCAAGAATCAACAAAGCAACTATACAATTGAAAAAATGGATAACGAGCTTCAGTCTCAAATAGATGTATGTGATTCTAAATTTTTTAATAGTATGGGAGATGGGGGTTTTAAATCTGAAGATCCCATATTTATTTTAGGCCTTCCTAGAGCTGGATCCACTTTAATCGAGCAAATATTAGCCTCTCACTCTATGATAGATGGCACTTTAGAATTACCAAACATTTTAACTATGGCACAGAGTTTAAGGGGTGATGATATATATGGTGAAAAAGGCAATTATCCAAAAAGTATGTCTTCTTTATCAAACGAAAAAAGAATATCAATGGGCGAAGCTTTTATCAACGATACACGCATGCACAGACAGGATGCTCAAATGTTTACAGATAAGATGCCTAATAATTTTAGGCACATTGGTTTAATTCATTTAATTTTGCCTAACGCTAAAATTATTGATGCAAGAAGATATCCTCTTGACTGTTGTTTTAGCATGTTTAAGCAATTATTTGCTCAAGGACAAGAATTTACCTATGGATTAAAGGAAGCAGCAAGTTATTACAATAGTTATGTCAAACTTATGAATCATTGGGATGATGTTTTACCTGGAAAAGTTTTAAGAGTAAATAACGAAGATGTTATTAATGATCTTGAGGGTCAAGTAAAAAGAATGCTTGATTTTCTTGATGTTCCTTTTGAAGAAAGCTGCATATCCTTCCATGAGACAGACAGATCAGTCAGAACTGCTAGCTCAGAACAAGTTAGACAACCAATCAATAAAAAAGGTCAGGGCAGATGGAAACCTTACGCAAAACATCTTAAACCACTTGTTGAGTCACTTGATAGCACTTTACTAAAACAAGAAGATATTGACCTAATAAATTCTTAAAAATAATATGTTTAAACATATTCTTATTATATGATTAATAGATAGTTAATAATTAGAGGTTTAAATATGACAAATTTAATAGTGTGTGTTGCAATGTTTTATGTTCTGCATTTATTTCTTGTAATGAGTTTTTCACTTCACAAAGTTCCATTTATCCAATGGACATATACGGGTGGTGATATTTCTGCAAAGACAGCATTATCTGAAAGATTTGCCTGCGCGCGAGACAACCTGCAACAATCTTTGCCAATTTTTTTAGTCCTTGCTATTCTTTCAGTGATTTTAGAGGTTGATAATTTAATGTTAGCCCAGGTATGGCTTGGTCTTAGAATTTTATATTTACTTGGCGCAGCAGCAAATTTATATAGGTTTAAAATGGTTAGACCTATTATATGGCTTCCATCTATAGTTGTTTTAGTTTGTATGGGTTGTAATTTATATATATAAAATTTGATAACGGGATTAAGGGGGGGGGTAATCCCGTTATCTCATAAAAGCTTATCAATAATCATTTTTTATATTGAGGAGTGCTTTCATGAGTATTTAAAACGCCTTATGTGTCTTTTATATTAATAAGTAGTTAATTTTTGTTACGAAAATTAAACAAGTAGTTTTTAATTATCACGTCTTAAAATTTTCTTTCTGTCCTACCAATGCCTCTGTGAACACAACTAAGATTACTTGTATTTTTATCAAGCAAGGTAATGATTTGATGATCAAACATACAATATGTTTGTATTAAATCAGTTATGTATACCTTGCTAATTGACTCTTCAAGAAAACTTGTTACAGATAAAATATCATATTGATCACATTGATTTATTTTATTTATAGCATCTTTATATGCATCTTCACTTGTCTGTAATCTTTTAGTAATTAGAACAGAGCATTTCTTATCAAACTCAGCAAAAGAATTTAAGCTAAAAAGAAGAGATAAAGAATATATAAAAAATTTCATGCACCAATATTAACATCATAAATAATTATTGAAAATTATTTAAAAGAGTATTACCTTAACGGTATTCAAAGTTGATTAAGGGGAGTTAATGAACAATAAAAATGATTTTGGATTTGGTACTCAAATCAGAAAAAGTCCATTTTTTGATGCAACTGTTAAATGGGGTGCCAAAGATTTTTCTGTTTACAATCACATGTATATACCTAGAGATTTTGGTGATCCTGAACAAAATTTTTGAATTTAATTAATGAAGCTATTCTTTGCGATGTTGCAGTTGAAAGACAAGTACAAATCAAAGGTCCAGACGCATCAAAATTTGTTCAAATGATGACACCAAGAGACCTATCCTCTATGCAAGTTGGTCAATGTAAATACGTTATATTAACCAATCAACATGGCGGTGTTCTAAATGATCCAATATTGCTTCGAGTTGAGGAAGATGCTTATTGGTTCTCTTTGGCAGATAGTGATATTTTATTTTGGGCTCATGGTTTAGCAGCTAATTCAGATTACGATGTGGAAATATCAGAACCAGATGTTTCCCCACTTCAACTTCAAGGACCTAAATCTAGAGATATTATGATCAAAATATTTGGCGATGAAATATTAGATCTAAAATACTATTGGTTTAAAAAATTTATTCATAACGGGGTTGAGTTAATTATTTCAAGAACGGGCTGGTCAAGTGAACTTGGATATGAGATCTTTTGAACAGATTCCGCTCATGGCAATGATTTAATATAACACTATCATGGATATTGGCTATCCAATGGGCTTAAAACCAGGTCACACATCCACAATAAGAAGGATTGAGGGAGGCATGCTTTCATATCATGCTGATATGACTATTAATACAAACCCACTAGAGCTTGGTATGGATAAATTTATTAATCTAGATCAAGACTTTGACTTCATTGGTAAAGAAGCCTTAATCAATATATCTAATAGTGGTTTATCTAGGAAGCAAGTTGGAATCATCATAGAAGATAATCCAATGCCTGGTCCTAATACAAGTTTTGGGATGTGATTAAAAACAGCGCTGTTATTGGAAAAGTAACATCAGCAGTTTTTTCGCCAAGATTAAAACAAAATATTGGTCTTGCATTGGTTGATATCAAATATTCAAATATTGGTGAAGAGCTTCAAATAAATAATGGAACCAAGATACTTGATTGTAAAATAGTTAAAAAACCTTTTTATGATCCTAATAAAAGTCTTACAAAATCTTAAAGCTTATCTAAGCAGCTATTGGTATTACAAAAGAAAGTATTACAAAGAACCATTTACTAAATTTAAAAAATAAAAGCATGCTCATGTTATTGCCGTGATCTGTAAATTTGCTACCTTCAAAAGACCACATAATTGCAGCTATAAATAGGAATATGATCGAATAGATAAATATTGAAAACATTTTAGTTATTTTTATTTTTTACAACCCAATACAACAAAGCTATAAATATAATATTGCCAATTAAGTATGTCGTGTAATCCATATAAAATGATATTCTAAATGCTTATGACCTAATATGTAAGCAGAGTACCGAAAAGACTAATAATTAGAATAGCTATCATCCAAATTTTAAATCTTTTTTCATGCAAGTTTGTATGGTTTATATATAACCCAAATGCTGCACCCCATGCAACAGCAAAAAAGACAAAGGATATATCACTCATAGATATAATCTTATCAATTCAAAAGCCTCATAGAAATATAAATATAATTTTTATCTGCTTATTGTTATTATTTAGTTAATTACTTTATTAAATTTATTATGACTAAATGGAAATTTCTTTTGTTATTATTTTTATCACTATTATTACCAGTTATTTTCATTAGATTATTTATAGGCTATTAAGATTAATTAAAAATATTTATGCTATCTTAAAGATGATTTATCAATAAAAAAGGGGACTATGAAACTTTATAAATCTATTTTCATTTTATTTTTTTCTATTTTTTCATATTCAAGCTATCAATATGAAAAAGTCTTAGATGATTTAGATGATGCTTGGAGTTTTATTTTTCTAAGTGAAGATAAGATTTTATATACCGAAATGTCAGGCAAGCTCAAAATTGCTTCATTATCTGATAAGTCTATTATTGAAATATTAAATGTTCCAGATGTTCAATATGTGAGTCAAGGGGGTCTGTCCGAAGTTATTTTAGATCCTAATTTTAATTCTAATAATAAAATTTATTTAAGCTATTCTGCAAAAAATACTAATAATAAATCTACACTTTTTGTCATGTCTGCTGAATTACAAGACAACTCTTTAGTGAATAAAAAAATTATTTTTGAGGCAATAGCTCCAAGAAGAACGGCTGTTCATTTAGGAGCAAAAATGGTCTTTATGAAAGACGGAACACTTTTATTATCAAGCGGCGATGGTTTTGATCATAGAGAAAAAGCCCAAAAGTTAGATAACCATTTTGGTAAGATTGTAAGAATTAATGTAGATGGTTCTATCCCAAAAGATAATCCTTTTGTAGGTAAAGAGGACGCATTAGAAGATATTTATTCTTATGGACACAGAAATATGCAAGGGCTTGTTATTACTTCTTCAGGAGATATTTATGAGCATGAGCACGGACCAAAGGGTGGAGATGAAATGAATTTAATTGAGCCTTCATTGAATTATGGATGGCCAGCTATTACTTATGGCATTGACTACTCTGGAGCTGTTATTAGTCCTTTTACAGAGAGAGAGGGTATGGAACAACCATTGTTACATTGGACTCCTTCTATAGCTCCATCAGATATGATTTTTTATGAAAAAGATTATTATCCTGAATTAACAAATAGTTTCTTAGTTACAGCATTGGTTTCAAAGGATGTAAAAAAAGTTATTTTTAATAATAATACAAACACTCAAGAATCATTGTTTAGTGATCTAAACTTAAGACTTAGAAATATTCAGGATTCTCCAAGTGGCATCATTTATTTGTTAACTGATGGGCCTAATGGAAAATTATTTAAAGTATTGCCTAAATAATTATGAACATAGCTAAATACCCATTTGCAGTTTTATCAGCAGCTCTATTTACTGTTATGTTGATTACACCAATCTCTTCTGTCTCTAATCTCATATGGTTATCTTCAGTAGATATGCCAGTGAACATAAGCTCATC
>Ga0209251_1000286_pt1 | contig 46270 bp, 29 predicted proteins | sample SaaInlV_100m_DNA_6_FD_184665 | JGI IMG/M metagenome (GOLD analysis project Ga0209251, IMG submission 184665) | Marine microbial communities from expanding oxygen minimum zones in the Saanich Inlet - Saanich Inlet SI073_LV_10m_DNA (SPAdes) (version 2) | ecosystem: Environmental > Aquatic > Marine...
CGACGGGCTTCAGGTCTTCCACCATTGACTCCAAGCGAGCACACTTCGTCCCTCACAGTAAACTGCTGCGGACTTGTCGGTTTCCCTTCGGCTACGCGGATCAACCGCTTAACCTCGCCAATGATCAAGACTCCCTGGGGCATTTTTCTAAACGCACGACTGGACGCTGCTCATATCATCGCTTTCACGCCCAATCAGCCTGTACCCAACTGGTTTCACGTTCTTTTCACATCCCGCTAAGGATACTTTTCAGCTTTCACTCACGTTACTTGTAAACTATCGGTCTCGAGTTGTATTTAGGATTGGAACTATTTGCGTCCCACATTCACACGCGATTTCCAACGCATGCTACTCTTTGACAGTCACGTGGTCATATTATGTACGGTTACGGGACTTTCACCCTCTCTGGCTATGCCGTTCCAGGCAATTTCACCTTCCATAACTTAGACAAAAGACTGACAACCACATCTCCCTCACTTTCGTTTCGGGATTCGGCTTGTCCTGATCCGTTTTCATTCGCCACTACTCACGGAATCTCTATTGATTTCATTTCCTCCTCCTACTAAGATGCTTCAATTCGGAGGGTTCCCTATCGCATCGCGATTGTATCCGAAGATACAGGAAGTCCCATTCAGCCATCTGCGGATCCATGGTATACATGCACCTCCCCGCAGCTTATCGCAGCTTGTCACGACCTTCGTCGGCACTCGAGCCGAGCGATCCCCCAGTTGGGTTGTAGCATCACATGTATGTTATCACACACCATGCGAGTAACCCTTCGGTATCTAATTCATGCCAATTCGGCTTCCACAGAAAACCGCCTCCTCAGGGACGGTTCTCCTCTGCCCTTCCCCCGACATGTTGCATATCAGGGTGCTTAAGCATCCCCCCGACTTACCACCCATATATGAACGAATCGGTTTGGACCTCGGCTATGGGTGTGAACAGAGGGGGTGTAATATGCAACATAGCGAGCCTGTTTTAATGTTGTCATTTCTCCAAAATTGGGCTTAAATTGAGGGTATTTTGATGGGCGAAGGTCCGCCGAATTCCTTTGAATTCAGAGCGAGCCATGGAAGATTACTGCTTCCAACAACCAAAACAGTTGACATCAGTAGGAGAGCCGGTCCAAATTTGCTTGCACCACTTCATCTTGATGCAATCGTTGAAGAAGAGATTTTGCTGCTCCGCTTTCGCCCATGCTGACCAAAGCAGCGGCCTGAAGATTCCCGCTCACCGTGGTCTGCGGCTGTGTCTGATCGTGCATCTGCACAAGACCAATGGCCTTCTCAGCTCGACCACTGACGAGAAGAGCGTGGGCCAGGTTGAGGAGGATGGTACCCTCAGTTGGTGCGGATTTAGCAGCCTCTCTTAACGCAAGGATGGAAGATTCGAACTGTGTTGAAGCAAGTGTTTGAAGTTCGAGATCGGAGCTTTTCGCCATTGTGAGCGCTCGTTGAAGCAGCGAAAGACCGTAGTTATTGAACACAGCCGCATCACCTGGCATACGTGCTGCAAGTTTTTGGAAGGCGATGGCAGCCTGCGCCCACGACTCATTGCCGAGCGCTTCGTATCCTTGGCTGAGCGTCGCCTCCAATTCTGGCAATCCCTCAAGACGCACTGCAAGCGCTTGAGCCGGGTGAATATCCAAGGAGATCACACCACTTGTCATCGTTTGAACTGGCTCGGTTGATTCATGCGCGTAAACAGTCGGTTCTGCATCCATCGTGTGAACGACTTCTACAACTTCATCTGACTGAGCATAGATTTGTTCCATGTTTGGTGCAGCAGCGTCAATGCGCCACATTGCTGGGACATCAGGGTCGTCTGAGGGCTCGTTGTTGGCAACCACTGTGTTCGCTTCCAACCTCACTACTGCAGGCGGCGGGGTGGTGACTGGCTCGATGCGAGGCAGCCTTGGTTCGACAACTGCTGCCGCCTCAACCCGAGGCAATGGGACTGCGGGTAATGCTGGGGCTTCGGGCAAGGTCGTTACGGGAGCAGGAGGCGGTGTTGGCACCACGACAGAGGGCAAGGGCACTGGAGGCAATGCTGCAGGCTCGACAGGCAGAGGAAGAGGCTCAACGGACGGAGACGAAACGGGAGGGGATGGACTTGGTTCAACGGGTAAAACAAGTGCTGGAGAAACTCCAATCTCTGCCACAGGTTCAGGTGCCGAGGAAACAGGTGCTTTTTGCTCCGAAATTTGCTCGCTAACCAGAGGGAGTGGGGCCTCATCACTGGACCCGTCAAACGGCATCCCAGTCGCATAGCTGCCGATGCCGAACGGCAAACGGGATACGTTCGTGTTGGAGGTGCCTGAGAAACCAAATGGTAAGCTGCCTTTTGACTCAGGCTTGGTGGGAACCTCTTCCGCTGCCTCGACGGTTGCGATGCCCTCAAGATCGTTCCACGAAGCGACCGCTTCATCCAATCCTGGTACTTCGGTTGGCAGGGGTGACCCATCATCATCTTGTTCGGTCAAATCAACTCTGATTTGACTGCCGCACGCAGGACAAGCGTTGCCTCCAAGGGAAAGCAATCCGCAAATCGTGCATTCGAACATATCGGCCCTCAGCCACAACGGGGGAGGCGTGACTCTTCAATACAGCGCAAAGAAGCGTCTCGAATCATTCCTCAGAGGAGGCGATGTTCTTGATGCGGTCAATTGCTTGTCCAGCGATTTCTGCAAAGGCATCCAAATCATCGTCAACAAGGGCTTCTGCGAAGTTCTTACCCTTGCCCATACCACGGGAAACTTGCCAGATGATTCCGAACATTGTGATACCAACACAAACACCCTTCCAAACATTTGCCCCACCATCTGCACCGATGACGTAAACAAGTACCATGTAGACCGATACGATGGCCGTCGTGAGGAGCATAATCGGGAAACCTGCTTTGAAAAACTCGTTGAAGGAGATGGGGTAGCCTGCTTCCTCAGACATTCCTGCGGTCACCACGTTTGCAGAAGCACCAATGAGGGTACCATTGCCACCGAGGCACGCACCAAAGGCAAGCGCCCAAATCATTGGGTTCAAATCGATGTTAAGGTCGTTAGCAATTTGCATAACAACTGGGATCATCGTGGCTGTGTAAGGAATGTTATCAATGAAGGCTGAGGCGATTGCTGAAACCCACAGGATAATCAGAATTGCAGCGGCAAGGCGAACGATATCCCCCGCCTCATCTGTGCCAAACATAGCGATACCTTTGGTGACGTAGTCGCCAATGAAGGAAATGACGCCTAGATACTGCAATGCATGGACCAAGACAAAGAGGCCGGCGAAAAATAGGAGGGTCGTCCATTCCACATGTTCGAGCGGTTTTTCCAATTCATGGCGATCGGTTGCTAAGAGCATTAAGACAGCACCGACAAGCGCAATCCAAGAAACTGCAATGTGCGTGATTGGGTGGAGGAAAAAGTTGAGAACAACAAGTGCCAATATCGTCCCGCTTACTTTGAGCATGGCAGCATCCTTAATGCCGTATTTTGATTCGAGTTCAGCAATGTCTCGAACTCGGGTTCCTGCGAATTCTTCGGCATAGAACCACTTGATGAACATAAAGCTGGGGACAATTGTCATCAAAATACCGGGTGCCATTTCGATGATGAAATCGTTGAATGTAACGCCAGCATCCATCAAGTCCGGATACCCTGCTTTTTCGATTGCTGCGGCAGATAGACCAGAACCAATCATGATGTTCGGTGGGTCACCGATCATGGTCGCTGCGCCACCGATATTGGAAAAGAGTACCTCTGAAATGAGGAGTGGAATTGGTTTGAGATCGAGTACCTTCGCCAGTTGAATGGTCACCGGAGTTAGCAACAGCATGGTGGTAACGTTGTCGAGGAAGGCTGAGAGCACTGCCGTTACAGAACATAAGATCACGACGAGGGTCCAAACAGAACCGCCGCTTTGTTTGTAGGCTTGTACAGCAAACCACTCAAACAGACCAGTGTGGGAGAGGATACCAACCATAACCATCATTCCCAGAAGAAGACCAATCGTTTCCCAGTCAATGAGCGTGGTCACAGCACCTAAAGTGAAGGAGACCTCTGCCGATGCAGGTGTGTAGTAAGCAAGTGCCAGAATTGCCAGGAGACCACCGACTGCTGCTGCAAGTGTACGATGGACATATTCAGTAATGATTAACGCATACACGCCAAGAAGAATACCGAGACCAACCCAGACTGCCTGGGTGTTTTCAATGTCCTGGAAACCAGATGAACTTGAAGAGCCACCACCTGCGATTGAGTGGGAGGTGAACATCATCGTTCCAGTGAAAGCTAAGAGCCCTAATGCAATGTATTGCGATGGGTGTCTTCGTCGTGGTCGTAGCAATCCGCTGGCGCTCATAAGAAAAACCACATAGGAGACATTATTGAGGATTTCCTATCCAGTCAATGGTCAACGCCACAGTACACCGACATTTCCGCGTGCCAGAACAAGAGTTGAATTGGTTTCTTTAGCAAGGTGAGACCAAACTGCATCAATGTCCTTTCGCTCAAACAAGCCCCTGTTAATTTTGATTTTGACGAGCGTTCGCGTGTTGAGTTGACCATCGATTTCATCGATGAGGTTTTCTGTGATTCCAGACTTACCAATCCGAATGCTTGGTGGAAATTCCCGTGATTGAGCCTCACGACGAATGGACGCAGGGATGTCACGACTCATAGCACTCAGACGACCCTGTGGGCTGTTGTTCAAGAAGATGCTCCCATGGAACTTGGGAATGTTCTCAAGACGAGCGGTGAGATTTGGGACCGCCGCCAAACCTTCGAATCGAGGAGCATTCAAGGCATGTGATGATTCGCTGACCATGCTTAATTCGGACCCTTGCATTGACACCAAACTGATGTGGTGCATTGCATTTGCGACACAACAAGTGCCGTGCTTTGCTCGGAATTTGAAGGCGATGTCGGCGTGATAATTTGACCAAATGATGAGCCGATGATCGGAGCAAACGCTCGTCAACACCGTCTGCACGATTCAATATCGAGATCAAGCGTTGTTGACCTTCTTGTGCGATGGCTCGCCTTTGCTTCCCGCTTTTCTTCCGAGAACGCTGGCGTGAGGACACATGACCACCTTTATTGGAGAGCCGTTAGGATGTCGCCGGTGATTTCATCGATGGCTCGGTCACCGTTGATGCGATGAAAAATTCCTGCTGATTCATACCAGTCTGCGAGGGGCGATGTCTGCTCGTGGTAAGCGTTCAGGCGAGAGAGGACGGTTCCTTCGTTGTCATCTGCCCTGCGCTTCTCTTGCCATTGTCCACAGTCGCAACCTTCGGCTGCAACCGGGTTGAATGTGTCATGGTAGACGCTTCCACAACCGGCACAAGAATATCGGCCGCAAATCCGCTCGACAATTCGCTCATCAGGTACTTCGATGGCGATGACATGGGAGACTTCCGTAATTGTTGCAAGAGCCTCAGCCTGCGGGATGGTTCGAGGAAAACCGTCGAACATCACGCCGTCTTTAGCGTCCGGGTGGGTGATGCGTTCCTTAATCAGATCAATAATCACTTCATCTGGTACAAGTTGACCTGCATCCATGAAGGTCTTAGCAAGGGTCCCAGTTTCGGTCCCAGCCTTGACGGCAGCACGTAGCATGTCACCAGTGGAAATCTGTGGCAAACCGGTTTGGTCGGTGATGCGTTCGGCTTGAGTGCCTTTTCCAGCGCCAGGGGGGCCAAAGAGAACAATGCTGCTCATAGCGCTTCCAGTGGGCGACCCGTTTTAGAGATGCGCCCAACTCACTGACCGTTGCGTTGGAGCCACTGGTGACCGTAGTGTTGCCATTGTTCCATCGTCCAACCATCTGGCAGACCCGATGGCGGGAGGGGTGGACCCGCTGCAGCGGCTATTGGAGCCGGCGCAGGAACTGGCGTAGGGAGTGGAGTTGGCATGGGCATTGGAATTTGTGGAAGGGACTTCAGAGGGAGCCCAGCGGGTGGCAGACCGGCAGGGGGGAGACCTCGAGGTAATGCGCCAGGTGCAGGCAAGCCACGCGGCATGGCACCGGGAGGAAGTCCTTGGGGCACTGCAGCGGGTGCTGGCGGGAGGTTGAGGGATTGAGCCAGAGCAGCTGCAATTTCATCCTGCGAGACTTCTGCGCTTGCGATTTCATTCACAGCGTGACCAATGTCAAGTGCTTCGTCGCGCCGTGTACCAAGGTGATCAGGGTTGACGAAAGCATCGGGTGCCACAAGTTCACTTCCATCATCCTCGAGTTCGCCACTTCGCTTCATCCTCAATGCCAGCACTGCACCAGCGGCAATGAGCACTCCGATGAGCGGGATCGAAATGTAGAGAGGCAAGACGGCAAACAAGCCGCCGTTGCTGTCGACAGAGGAAACGGTCGTTTCAATTGAGAACGTCCCAACGGTTTGTTCTTCAGAAGTTACAGAAATTTGTGTAAGCATGAGGCCTTTTGAGGCTGATGACTTCGGCGTTACAGTCACATCAACAGTGAGGCTTTCACCAACGCCAAGGCCCTCGATTGCGGTGTCTGAAAATGATACAGTCCAAGATGAAGAAGCGTTTCCGTCCACGTCGAGCACAAGGGCGCTGAGTGCACCAGTGATCGGAAGGTTGCCATCATTCCGGATAACAATTGATTGTGTGGCGCCTTCTTCTTTGACAATGCTTCGGAATGGCCGAATGTTATCATCTGAAACCGTCATGTTGGCAAATTGAGATGGTAAGACGGCGACATCCACTCGTACTGATGAGTTGACGAGTCGCCCGTTGTTCCCACCAGTCACGGTGATTAGGAGGTCGAAGGCTTGTGAGTCCGCAGCGGCATTCGGGGGTGGAATCAATCCAAAACGAACGGTTTTTTCTTCCCGTGGTTCAAGGTATGTAATCGGATTTGCGAAACCGACAACCCAACCATCAGGAGCCAAACCATTGCTCCAACCAAGCGTCAGAGGAGCGTTTCCACTGTTCGTCACGTTAAAACTCCCGTAACTAAATGAGGAGCCAATCTCAGTTTCAATGACATCGCCCACTGGCCCTTGAAGGTTCAAAGCAAGTTCATCCCTGACCTTGAGCAGCGTTGTATTTGAGATGAACACTTGTGAGGTGAACTCCGTTCGAATGACGAAACTGTTGGCATCACCCTCTTCTGCCGCACCAGGCACACCCAAAACAAAGTGCACATCGATGGACTCACCCGGGCTAAGAGCAATCGAGACTTGGCGTGCATCCGTCTGTTCTCCAGCGGTGACTTCAATGGGCCATGTTGGGTTGGCGGGTTGGATTTTGACATTCAAATCAAGGTCTGTGTTTCCTGTGTTCTCAACGGTCAGATTCATGTTGATCTGTTCCCCACTATCGACGAGAACTTCTCGGTTTTTCGAAGACGGGCCGATTGGGCCGAGGTCGTCGTACAAATCAGCATCAAAGGACTGCTGGGGGAGAACTGTGATGATCGCAGATTCGCTGAAATTCATCGAGGCATCAGTCGTTGAGATCACATAACATGTCACTGTATCCGTTGAACCAGTGAGCGGAACGCCGTTCACCACCGGTGGTACAAACAGGTCAATTTTTATCGCCCTGTATTCACGAATGCCAATGGGTTCAATTTCCAATGTCGACGAGTTCGTGTCCTTGAGCATGATCTGCCATCGGTTCTCAGATTCGCAACTGATTGAGTATTGGGCGGGGGAATTTCCAATGTTCGCAACAGAAATTCGGAAGCCAGCAGAGTCACCGGGTTCAGCCTCGAGACCTTCCGTTCCAAGCGGCGTAATGAGGACCTCATCCAATTGATCGATGGTGAAAGTAAGCCGCTGCGTGTGGGCAACTGTTGGGTTGTCTTGGTACCTTGCGGTTACGTCGACCACAAATGTCCCAGAACGGGCATATCTTGGCGAAGCAGGGTCGCTAAGGTCCGCATCCTCGTCCTCGAGGTGGATTGTTAGCAACTGGAAATCACCAACTTCCCCTTCCCCTTGGACAGTGTAAGGGCCCAGTTGAGAGACACCCTTTGACCATGTGTCCTCTGGCGAAAGAAGGAAATCAGGCCGACCAGGTTGAGGTACCTGCACGCCGGTGACACTCAGGGTGACATTTTTCTCTCCAGTTCCTTCGTGAAGGATGTGAATTGGAATATCAATGCCGGTTTGATTTCGAACATCAAACGTTCGTATGGCTGCCGCTTCACGATCTTCTGAAGTGACCGGCACCGTACCATCATCGTTGAGTGCCACAACACGAACACCGAGCGCAGTGACTTCGATGTCTTGTTCCCAAATGTTGTTGTCGATACCAGTTGTGCCATCGTTCATCTCTGCGACCTGATCATTGGTATCAACTCGCAAACGCATGCTGTGGGTCCCTGTGGTGACGAATTGATGTTGAATCAAAAGTGAATCGATGGTGCCAGCAGCCAATGCTGAGCGGTCTCCTTCGAACAGCGTATCGCCAGAAGTGAGGTCTTCGAAGATGACCCGGAAGGAGCCGGTGGCAAGGGTTCCTTGGTTAATCCATCCAATTCGGATTGCAATCAAATCATTGCGAAGGGGTTCAGGAGAAGAAGGAATAATGCTCCCGTTGTAAAGGGCGAGATCGGCTTGAGGTGTCGGCGTTGCATCCGCAGTGACTACAAGACCGAAGCTTTGGGTTGTTCCGCCACGGTGGAGAACTTTTACCAGCCATTGACCCGACGTGGAAAGGGTGCCGGGAGCGACTTTAATTCGCTCCACATTGTTGACTGAATCGCTCGCTTGCCCTGAGGTTGTGAAACCGTTTGCGAAGTTATTGCCATACCATTCATTTCCGGAAGGGTCAACCAGAACGAGGTCGAGGTTATTGACAAGCCGGGATTCGCTTTGAGCAGCATTTGCTGAGCCCGCTTCATCCGACCAGGCCAGTGTGATATCGATCCCGTGAGATGCGTCCAACTCGAACGCATAGAGGAGGCCAAAGCCCGCATCCAAGGGCGTATTGTCATCCATGAACGTGGCGAGGGCGGATGTGCTTGGCGAAGACGCATCCCAAACAGGTAGAACGGTTCGATCGAGGTCGACTTGACCCCAGCCTTCAGCGTTGTTGGGAATATCGGGTGAGCCGAGGTCCCGAGCACCGTTGATCATGGCCGCTTTCACAAGAGAGCCTGAAGGGGCACTGATGCCTACCTCTTCGCGAATGAACTCGCGGGTCAATGCTGCAACGCCGCCTGCGACAGCGGTTGCTTGGGAAGTACCGGACAACATGGTGTAGACATCATCTCCATTGGCGTGGGTTTCACTGGAGCAAGTGAGTCCTGGAGAGGTTTTTGCTTCCTCAGCACGCCCAGAGCAAACATCTACGCCGGGTGCCACAAGATCTGGCTTGACTCGTCCGTCGAGGCTTGGGCCAATGCTGGAGAATGAGGCAACGCTTCCTGAGGTCGAACCCGTTTCAGAAGCACCAATGGCAAGCACGTTCTTGGCAGTGCTAGGAGGGGTGATTTGTGAGGCACCTTGTGAGCCCAGGTCACCGACTGAAAACAGGGGGAGCATGGAAGGCTTGTCGTGAACGAAGATGTCCACGGAACGAGAATCGGCGGAATACTGGCCATAGTTTCCATTGGCTCCCCAAGCGTTGATGGCGATTCGGGCGGTCTTCTGTTCCGCATCCCTCAACAAATCATAGATTGAACCGATTCGCCCGAACACACCTGTGGGGTCGTGCTCGAGGGCGTACATCACAAGGTCAGCATTTGGTGCCATGCCGGTAGCGTTTCCATTTGATTGGCCATCCCCAATGGCAGATACGGCGATGTGTGTCCCGTGCCCGGTGTTGGAGTCGGCTGGAGATGAGTCGAGGCCAAACTGCGTGTAGACTCCTGCAACTCGACCTGTCAAGTCGGGGTGATCCAAATCAAGTCCAGTATCGGCAATGGCAATCATTTCGCCTGATCCATCGAGCGTGAAGGTAGCATTCGCTCGCACATCAATGACACCAGATGCGGCGGCAGCTGCAGCGTTATGCAACGAGAATTCGGCGGTTGGTTCAATCCAGATGATTCGCCCATCGTTTGCAACAGACGAGATGAAGGAGGGAGCCATTGATGGCGGAAGTTCAACTTCACACACACCAACGCCACACCACGCATTGTGGGCACCCATCCGAATCAAATCTAAACTCAGCGACTCAAAGCCGCCATAGGAAAGATCCGCTGCTGGAATCAATGCCAGTCGTTGGGAAGCATCACCTGCAAGCAGGGAAGCGTCGATTCGCCAGCCTGGGTGCTGAGCACCGACCCAACGCACATCGTCATCGACAAGAAGTGAGCGAATCGAATCCACAGGAGGGTCAGCCAGTCGAACCAGCCACGCTTCGTCACTAATGAAATCGAGTGGGGTAAAGTCATGGCGATCAATGAGTTCTTCCAAAATCTGACCATCGTGAGCGTGGAGTTGAACGATCGCAAGCCCTGTGGTTGTGAAATCGTTTGCGTTGAACAGGCCAATTCCTGGCGCTGGGTGCTCATCAACGGTCGGATCAAAACTGCCGATATTCATATTGAGAACGCCAGTGGATGGCTGGAGGGAAACTTGAATCCGTTCTGTTGGCGTCGCAACGTGCCACATCGAGGCTGCGAGTGCCAAGCGTTCAACCTCCGACATCAGCGTGTCCGTTGGTTCATCGATTGATTCAACAGATTCAGAACTGACGGCAAGCATCGGTGAGAGAGATGTTAGGACGAGCAAAACAAGCATCAGTAGCGGTCGGCGTAGTGCTTGCATGACTTTGCCACTTGTCAGACCTTTTTGAAAACGCCCCTTGCTTGTGCCCCTACGGGGCACGGAAGAATCACTCAATCAGAGGTGGTTGTAGGATGAAATAGCTGCATCTGTCTTTGCCACTGAAACCATCCAATCAGGCTCGGTGTTCATCAATGCACGGATTGCATCGACGTTCTCTGGAATCACATCTGATTCTTGGTGAATGGCTTGGAAATAGTACAGCGTGTTGCCTTCAAGTTTAACGCCGTCTTCCCAAACAAAAATTTCGTGAAGATCGCCCCACTTTCGACCAATGTCACGTGCAAATTCCATAACTTCGGCCGTAGTTGTGATGCCTGTTTCTGAACCGTTCATGATGACAATACGTGGACGTTCATTCCACATCGAGAGGACCGATTCGGTGGTGAGTCCGTGACCCTCTGGCAATGTTGCCACAACGACGTGAACATGCATAAGGGTGGTTGGAACTGCCACGGCCATCGAATTGATTTGAATCTCAGGTTTCACGGTCATCACATCTGGTCCGTGATGAGAAGGTACCTTGAGGACCGGCTTAATCGCGTTAATCGGTCCTTTGCTGGAATCTCCAGGGTCTGCAGCACGACGGATCATGGTGCATTCGACAGAAAGTGAGCCGCAGTGTTCGTAGAGTGGAACGAGGGTTCGAGAGAGACCAGTCGTGTTGCAAGAGACCACTCGTGTGCCTGCTACACCGAGGTTTTCGGTGTGATTCGCAGAAGAAGTGTAGGAGTGTTCAGTCATGGCATGCTTTTCGCCACCTTGGAAAATCCATTTGATGCCAGCAGCCACGTACTTGTCTTTGTTTGATGCGCCGACTTTTCCTGGTGAGCAATCGACGACAATATCTGCAATTTCGAGCAAATCACTCAAGCCACCATGACATGTGTAGCCAGCAGCGCCGAAAGCAGCAATTCGATCAACATCATCGTAGGTGCAGAAAATAGGGTAGCCCTTTCGAACTGCCAAGTCGCAGCCAAACGCTGGCCTCGTTTTGGTCACGCCCACAATTTCCATATCGTCTTGGGCGTCCACAGCATCTGCCACACGCTTTCCAATCGTCCCGTATCCGTTAATAGCCACCTTGATGGTCATGATTCTCAGCACATATGCCCTTGAAGACCCTCTATTAACACATCGTTGATTTTGACAAAGTTCATCCTTGACATTCGCTTTGGAAAACACATCCATGAAATAGGAATTTCTTCGATTCCAAATGGGAGGCTATTTGGATGGGAAGCAACAGCCAATCAACATGGCCGATGCTCATGATGTGGTTGAACGCTCCTTCAACATCAATTCTAAACTCGGCCCACGACTGGTTGCTGCTGCTGAACAAAACGCAATATTGCGAATTGGATGGACAAATGCAGGAGAACCCGTTCCAAAGAATGGTGAATTAGGCCTTTGCCCAAACCTCCCGAAAGGGGCTCGAATGCGAGCTTTGGGCGTGCTCGGTTCGTGGACCTCACCGTTTGGTAGCGGTGGTACTTTCACGTTACAGGGGGACGCTGGTTCTTTTTTAGGGGCAGGCAATCGTGGCAATGTAATCGTCTGCGAACGGCTCGCTGGAGATTTTGCAGGGTTCGCAATGCGAGACGGTAAAATCAGCATCCTCGATGGTGTTGGCACCGACGCTGGCGCTTGCATGAGTGGCGGGTTGCTCATCGTTCGAGGCCCCGCAGGTGCACGTGTTGGCGGCGGAATGAGCGAAGGTTTGATTGTCATCCACGGCGATGTAGGCAGCGATCCTGGAGCGGGCATGACGGGTGGAAGAATCATCATCAACGGCCGGTGCCCAACCCCTCCATCTGGCGTCTCATTGCGCCCACTCACTGCGGCTGAGGTGAAGGCGATCAACAAGCAACTCAACGATGAAGAATTGCACATCCCTTCAGACTCAGTGTGCCTCACACCCTCAGAAACCATCCAAGTGGAACAAGAAAGCGGCCAAGTGTCAGCATCGGATTTGTCCATGGTCGGCCTTGTTCCAAACGACCGACAACAAAACCAACCGTACGCCACCTACGACACGGTCACCCTCGTTGGAGAACGTGGTGACAAAGGAACACCTGCTGCTTTGCCACTCCCACTGATGGCCATCATTCCGGACGGAAATGAGTTGGCGATGGACAAAGATGCGCTGCCGCATGCAGTAAACCTCCTTGCACATCAGCCATTTTTGGCCCAGTCGAACCCCCGCCCCATAGATTTCGCACTCATCAGCCAACATAACCTTGCAGATGCGCCCGAACTTTTGGCAGCCTCAGCCGGTGCTGTGTTTGATTTCGACGACCTACCGGCGATGAACTCAGAACAACTTGATGGCTTCCTTGTGGCTGTTCGAACACTGCTCGGTCGTGAGAAGCCGTTCGGCATGCTTGGCGCTCTTGGCCGGACCACGAACCTCCACGTTCGGGCTGCGCACCACAAAGCAGACCTTGCCATGTCAAGAATCGAAGACGGCAGCGGTGTCCCAGAAGCTGCGTCCCTCCCAATAATCGGCAGGTCAGCCAAATCTCACCTCGAGGGGACACATACAGAAACGGCCGTTTTGCTCGGTCTTTCAGCAAGCGCACATGACCTTGCAGTCCTCAAAGCCTCAGGCATCAATGTGATTGCTTGTGAAGTGCCGATGGCCGATGCTAATGATTTGGCTCATTGGTTACAAACCCTCCACCAAGACATGGCATCCCTTCTTTCGAGGCTCGGCATCGAATCAATTGACCGATTGGAACGATCGCATTTGCGTGCGCTTGACCACGAGACGGCAGCCATCAGTGGCCTCCGCCTCGTAGGGTATGAACGACCCTTGCCACACTGGTTTGCTCGTTGAGGTGACATTATGCCAACAATTTCCATCGACCAAGACCTTATTGCAAGCCTGTTAGGGAAGCATGGAATCGAGAATGACATCGCTCGCATGGCTGATGAGTTACCGTTATTGGGTACCGACATCGATGAATGCAGTGAGCACACACTCGACATCGAGATCTTCCCAGACCGACCGGACTTGCTGTCTGGTGAAACCCTCACTCGTGCCATGCGACCCTTCCTCTACGGACAGCAAGCAAAGCCCATGCTCGATATCAAGAAAGGCACCATCACAATGAGCGTCGATCCGTCACTGGAACACGTCCGACCCATCGTCATGGGCGCCGTGGTCCGCAACGTCAACACTGGTGAAACACATGAGGATAACGAAGCGTTCATCAAAGCACTCATGGATCACCAAGAGAAGTTACATTTCGCACTTGGCCGCGGAAGAAAGCGCGCCTCCATTGGCGTCCACGACCTCGCCACGCTCGTACCGCCGTTCACCGTTACCACGGCACCCGGGTCTACGCAATTCACCCCGCTTGCCATGGATGAACCAATGAGCATCGATTCAATCCTCACCAACCACCCAAAAGGGATTGATTACGCACACCTCCTCGAGGGCATGGAGGCGTACCCCGTCATCATGGACGCAAATGATGCAGTGCTTTCCTTCCCCCCAATTATCAACGGCAACCACACCACAGTCACCTCAGACACCAAGGATTTCTTCATCGACGTAACTGGCTGGGACCCACGGGCATGTGAAGCGAGTTTAATGCTGATTGCAAGCCAACTTGAAGAACGAGGAGGCGAAGTGGAATCCGTTGAAATCACCGCCTATGATGGAACTGTTTCTGATTTGCCAAAAGCACAACCACAAACCCACACCGTGACCGAACGGTTGCTCAATGGTCTTCTCGGTCGGGCCCTCACTGACGAAGAAGTTCAAACAGCGATGAATCGCATGGGCGGAACCTACCTTGGTCGTTCCCCAGTCGAAAATGCCCCTGCAAGGGAACCTGAAAACATGGCAGATGTGGTTGATGGTGATACAGTCCTGTCCTTTTTGATGCCACACTGGCGGTTTGATATTCTCCACCCGATTGATTTGGTTGAAGATGTGGCCATTGGCCATGGATACGAAGACTTGGGCACGGATGTTCCACGTGCTCCATTGACAGCCCTTCCAAGAACCGATGGACACATTCGCCGACGCATTCGTGACTCGCTTCAAGGCCTTGGGTTGATGCAAATTCAATCCCTCACCTTGTCCAACGATACCGATCAATTTGTTGCCATGAGGTGGCCGGCAATGGGTGAAGTGACTCGAATCACAAACCCAATCACCATTGACCACACGCTTCTTCGTCAATACCTCCTGCCTGGACTGTTCAGGCTGCTCGCTTCGAACAGGCACCACGACCTGCCGCAAGCGGTCTACGAATTGGGGACCGTGGTTCGAGACCATACCAACAGCGATCGCTTTGCCTTCCTTGTTGCAGAACAGAACGGTGGATTCGCTGCCGTCCGTGGTCGGATTCAAGCCATCATGAGGGACCTTGGTGCCTCAGATTACTCGATTGAACCACTCGGCGGTGACATGGGGCCTTGGCTCACAGGCCGTGCTGCGAAAGTCATAGTGGATGGCATCCATGTTGGTTGCTTCGGTGAAATGGACCCACATGTTGGGCATCATTACGAATTGAAAGTCCCATTAAGCGGCGCTGAATTCGATGTTACGGAATTGGAACGTGCGCTCCCAGACCCAGTGTGAGGCTGCAGCATGTGCGGAAGATTCGCACTCGGCACACCCATTGATGAGATTGCAGCTTCAATTCAATGCGAGCCACTCTCCCCGCTCACTCCCTTCACTCCATCTTGGAATGTTGCACCAACTCAATGGGTTCCTGTAATCACGGAAAACGGATTGCAGCAACGGAGTAAAGCGCCTCGTCACATGAGGCTTATGCGATGGGGATTGAGGCCAAACTGGTCAAAACCTTCCACACATGAACCAAATAACGCCCGAGCGGAAACGGTTGACCAAAAGCCAATGTTTCGCCATGCTTGGTCACATCGCCGTTGCATTGTTCCTGCTGACGGCTGGTATGAATGGATGACGACTGTGCAGGGAAAGGTTCCCTGGTACCATCACCGAATCAATGGAGGCCCGTGCTGGCTTGGAGGGATTTGGGAATCATGGTCATCGCCTGAAGGCGACCATGTGGAATCCTTCGCCCTTTTGACGGTTGAAGCGAATGAGGACGTGCGTGAAGTCCATCACCGGATGCCCCTTCTTCTGGAAGAACACGAAGTGGCCGCATACCTTGCTGGTGAAGACGTGCGTGCTCAACCACTGAACCTCTTAGTGGACCGTCATGTGGTTTCCCGAACGGTCAATTCATCAAGTGAAGACGGCGCTCATTTGACCGACGCTGTGCCCACCTTGTGGTAATCACGAATAGGGCTCGTACGAACCATCAGCGTTCATTATGTGGGCAACAGGATCAAATGAACCATCTGCGGCTTTCTTGTAGTGGTACCCGTCGGTATGAGCCACCCACTCCACTGAATTCTCTTCGGGAGAAGAGACTGGCTCGGCTGGTGTTGCTGAGTCGACAACCCCATCGTAACGCTGTGATTGATCTGAGGCTTTGTGCACCGTCGCATCGCCACTTCCAAAAAAGGAAAGCGCTGCCTTGTAATCCTCTTGTTGCTGACTTGTGGATCCAGAATCCACGCCTTGATCCTCTGTTTTCCGATACACAATAGGGGTTGGGGCTTCTTCCTCCAAGGCGAGTGGTTGCTTCTTTTTGTTGAAGGGCCAAATGGGGGGCATGTTCTTTGGAAACCGACCACGTTGAAGAACAATCCGAACCCACATTGACACATTTTAGGGGTCAGGTTGAAGGGGGTCATGGCCTGCACCAATCATGCGCTGGCACCTCATCCTCGTGATGCTGCTGCTCCATAGCGCCACTCCACTTGCCTCAACAATCGGTGAGGCAGCCCAGCCCTCATCACGATCAACCGATGCCACCTTGGTGGGATTGGAGGAAACTGTCGTCCACAGAAATGAACTCGTGGAAGTCCAATTTACCCTGCATAACCGAGGTTCACAAGAGCAGACTTTCACCATTAACGCAACGAACGTCCCCTCTGACCTCCTCATTTCCGGCCTCCCTCTTACTCACACCCTTGAAGCGGGGTTTCTCAAAAACCTGAAATTCAACCTCAGCGCAACATCTACAGCAGCCTATTCAACACTCACAATTGGATTGGAGATCACATCAGTTGATGATGATGAATGGAGTCAACAGGCAAACGCAAGCATCCTTATCGCACCGTATTCAAGACTTGATTTCGGAAACCTTGGCATCTCTTCGTTCATCAGCGATGCCGGGACACGAACCTCGGTCGCAGTGAACATCACCAACAACGCATCATTCGATGATGATGTCACTTTCAATTTGTACACAACCAGCGGTTGGAATTGGGGTTGGACTATGAACAACTCAGACGGCGTCAATGCCTATGAAACGCTTGCACCAGGACAGTTGGCATATGTGTACCTCTGGGTGGATGTTCCTGAAATTATTGACGGCAGCCCGCTTGCAAACACGGGTCCACGCTTCCAATTGAAGGCTGTTTCAAGCCTTGACCGAGCTGTGTCTCAATGGTCGTTTGACCTCCTTCTCGATGCCTACCGAAATGCTTCAATCGATTCGAAGGACGATGATTTAATCCTCGACCCAGGTGCAAATGGCCGCATCAGTGTCGATGTTCGAAACGTTGGCAACACCGACAACAAACTCAGCATCACACTGCAAGCAATTGATGAACAAGGCCAACCGATATCCGGCGTTACACTCGATGACCGGATTGCAAGAAACGGCTGGACAATGGCTCTTTTCGGTGGTCTCGAGGAAGTCGAACTTGGGCCAAATGAGACCCGAACCATCGAGATAGGCTTCCAAGCCCCCGGTGATTACACTGGAACCATCGATGTAAGAGTCCGTGTGTTTGCAGCGGGTGCGCAAGAACGGGTGCGAACCATTGATGTCGGCGCCTCTATTGAATGGAAACGAAATGGAACCGTTGCTCTACAAACTGACGAATGCCGGTCTCTTTTGCCGAACGCCACGTGTTCGGCCTCGCTGTTCATCGAGAACACTGGGAACGCACGAGACACATTTTCATTCCACCTCATTGATGCCCCTTCGTCTGTTGAAGCAACATTAAGCGAAACGAGTGTGACCCTGAACCCGTTTGAAACCATCTTGGTTGAGGTGGTACAAATCCAAGCCAGGTCCGAAGCGCTGGCGTTCCAAATTGGAGATGTCGATGTTGAGATGCACCTTGGTGGAACGGATACGATCATCGGCGCTATTGCTGTGCCAACCAAGATTGCTCCAGTCATCCGTTGGGTGTTTGAGGACATCGAGGAAACGATTGACAAAAATGGTCGTCTTTCGATTACGATGACGGCCCGCAATGAAGGAAATGCTGTTGATGGTTTGTTGGTGCAACTGCAATCTTCGCATTCGACCCCAATGTCGTTTATTCCCCCTTTCATAGCAGTTTATGAAGAAAACATCGAGTACCCTCGTTCATACGAAATAACGAACATTCCGATTGGATTTAATTTCACAATCGAAGCGTGGGTGGATCTGCCCCAAGACCAACTCAGCAATGGTACAGTGTATGTCAACACAACCGTGCGCTCTCAACTTGCCCCCGATGAACCATTTATTCAAATGAGCACAGGTAGTTATCTTGGAACCCCTTGGCAGGCAACCGAAGAAACTGCAGGATGGTTCGACCCGGCGAACATCATTGCAACCATCGTGGAAATATTCACAGCGTGGTTGTGGGTCATCATCTCAATCGTGATTTCGGTCGCCATCATCCAACGTGCATACTCGGCCCGAAAGGAGCGCACAGCCGAACGACACTTGTTCGAACAAATGCATGCGCCTCAACCAAAAGAGGCACCTCAAGACTGGATGCAAAAGTTCCAAGAAAAGCCAAAACCGGTGCAACACGAAGCCGTCATGGCAGTTTCAGCGGAACACTTCCAAGAGGCCTTCACCAACCGTGCTGGGGCACCAACACCAGCGCCTGCTCCTGTGCAAGCCGAGGTCCATGGCGCTGCGGCCCAAGCATTGGACGCACAAGATAACTTACGCACCATCGCAAAGGCTGATGATTTACTGCTCGATATAGAAACTGGGAACATCGCCCAACCCATGGCAAATGAAGCAATTCTTCCTGATGTTGTCATACCCTCTAACATGACGGTTCGCCACGATCCAAAAGAGGTTCTCGGAGCCTCAACCCCACAGGCCACATCAAGCAGTGTCTCACTTCCCCCTGTGCCGACCATGGTAGATCTCGACGATTTGGATGTGTGAACAATGTGGTCCGCTGGGGTCGATGAGGCGGGGCGAGGCCCTGTCATCGGACCATTGGTTGTGGGCGCTGTCGCCATTCCAACTGCCGACCTGCCCATGCTGAAGGAGTATGGCGTCCGTGATTCAAAGGATTTGACGCACAAAAAGAGGGTTGCAATGGCTGATTGGTTCCATGAACAGGCCCTGCAACGTGGTTGGCTCCACCAAGTGATTGTCTGCCCGCCACCACGCATTGATGCAGCCGTGATTCACAATGGATTGAACCTGTTAGAAGTCGAGTTGTTTGCTGAGGCCCTTAACCCAATGCGGAAGGAAGTCGAACAAGGCGTCCAAATTCTCAATGACGCATGTGATGTGAACGCTCAACGGTTCACCGACCGAATAGCTGCACGACTTACAGGGTGGCCATGGAATCAATCCTCCATGACATCGGAGCATAAAGCAGATACAAACCACGCTATTGTAGGCATGGCGAGCATCCTCGCAAAAGTTCGAAGGGATGAGATTATCGAAGCACTGAAGGTCGAAATTGGTGCACCAATCGGCTCAGGCTACCCATCTGACCCCAACACAAAGGCGGCCCTTCCGTTCCTCCTATCCGGTGACACACCGCACGAAGCATTGCGTTGGTCATGGAAAACTGTGAAACGAGAATGGAACCTGCTTCATGATGTCGACCCACCCAGCCGACCAGCACCCAACCAACACCAACAAACATTGTTCGATGCTTGACCGATGTTTGGTTCCACTCACTTGATGAAGGGAAGGCGACAGCATCGAATGAGTCCCATGTCTTGGTCACCAGATGAAGCAACCCTTGCTGCGTTTCGACATCTCGCATTGCAGAACGCCATCGAGTATGAAGGAAAGGCAGCGCCAGGCTCCGTAATTGGCCGCCTGATGGGGACACGGGCGGATCTTCGGCCTCATGGAAAGATCATTTCTCCGCTCATTGCAAAAGCCGTGGCTGATGCAAATGCAATGGCTGCAAACGAAGGCCTTGATGCACTTAGGGACATTCTTTCAAATGAAGCACCTCACTTGCTAGAAAAGCGTGAGAAAAAGGAACGAAGGATTGGACTCCCAGAACTGAAAAATGCAGAAAAAGGAAAGGTTGTTCTCCGCTTTGCACCCAACCCAAACGGCTCGCTCAGTTTTGGGCACGCTCGAGGGATTGTCATCAATGGAGAATACGCCAAAGAGTGGGATGGAGAACTTATTCTTCGATTTGACGATACCGACACTGTCGTCAAACCACCGCTTCCTCAAGCCTACGAGGACATTCCAAAAGAAGCAGAATGGTTGCTTGGCTATGCACCTCATCGCATTGTCATTGCAAGTGATCGAATCCCGCACTACTATGAGCATGCAGAAAAAATGCTTCACGAAGGATTTGGATATGTATGCCAGTGTTCTGGTGAGGCATTCAAAGTTTTCAGAGTCGACAAAACCGAATGTCCATGCCGACCAAACTCTCCTGAACTGAACATCGAATTGTGGAACAAAATGCTTGATGGCACGTTCAAGCCTGGCGATGCTGTCGTTCGTGTCAAGACAGATATGACGCTGAAAAATCCGGCATTGAGGGATTGGCCAGCACTCAGAATGCAAGACACTGCGAACCATCCACACCCTCGACCGGGCATTGGTTCCACTTACCGTGTCTGGCCATTGTTGGACTTCCAGAGCGCTGTTGAAGACCACCTTCAAGGCGTAACTCACATCATTCGTGGAAAGGACTTGATGGACTCAACGCGCAAGCAAACCTTGTTGTACGCACACTTCGGTTGGTCATATCCAGAAACTATGTATTGGGGCAGGGTCAAAGTTCACGAGTGGGGAGGCTTTTCCACTTCACAGATGCGAAGGGACATCGAAGCAGGCGCCTTTACTGGCTGGGACGACCCTCGCTTGCCGACCCTTCAGGCGTTGAAGCGAAGGGGAATCACATCAGAAGCACTCCGAGCCTTTTGGGTTGAACTCGGTGTTACGCAGAAAGATATCTCGGTGCCTCTTTCAGCGCTCTTTTCTCATAACACGAAGCAAATTGATGATGACGCACCCCGCCTTGCATTCATCCGATCACCGGTTGGAGTCCACCTCGCTGGGGACCATCCCTCTCAGGTGGAAGTTGATGTTCATCCAAATCATGCATCAAAGGGACTGCGCACCTTCACCTTTGAACCTGCGAAACTCTGGCTTGAAGATGAAGACATGGCGAAGGGCAACCTTCGTCTGAAGGGCTTTGCCGATCTGGAAATCGAAGGACAATCAGCAACCATAGCCTCAATTGAGCGCAGTGACCAGCGACCCATTGTCCACTGGTTAAGCGAGGCTCAGAGTTGTGAAGCCACATTGATTGTAGCCAAAGATGGCGAGATTATTGAGCATAAGGGGCGCATGGAGCATCATAACTACCCAGAGGGAACCATGGTTCAGTTGGAAAGAATCGGGTATGGAAGAGTGCTCGATGCGACCACGATTTTGTTCAGCCACTCTTGATGATTAACAAAGGAAGGCTCATAGAGCCAACGCCTCGTCTTGTCAACATGGCCAAGACGGTTGCTGACTTGAACCTCGATGACGAACATATCACAATTGGCATTGAAGATACAATCCAAGAAGGGGCACGTCGAATGTTGAGTGTTTCCGGCGGTATTGTGATCGTCCTCTCAAATGACAACAAGGTGCGTGGTGTTCTTGGTCACAATCAGTTCTTGAAGGCAATGGCCGAGTCCGCAGATGCGACCACCTCGACATGTGCCGAATGGATGGAAATGGATTTCCTCAAAGTTGAACAGAAAGACACCCTCAAGCATGTCTTGTCAGAAATCAAGAAGCGTTCGCCACAAGCGGTTGTGGCCGTTGATGCAAACGATGAGTTCTGTGGATACTTTTCACCAAGCGATTATCAGGAAGCCAGCAGTTTGGTGAGCACGCTTCGATCTATTGGCATGTGAGCTCAAGCCACGAGCTTGATGACACGGGCGCAACCAGCGCAGGCAAATCGGAACGGTCGCTCATTGCTGAGCACTGGATTTGGAGTAGAACATGCGGGACATGGTATGGTTTGCGAGGGCGCTAGGGCCACGGACCCCTCTGGTAACCGAGTCCGTGGACTGGATACTGCAGTGATGAACCACAATAGAATTGTGAAAACTACTGCACCGCCAACGAACAAAGATGTGAAGGCGAAGAAGTGGATGAAGGCGATGAGAGGAACAAGCAGTAATTCAAGCGCAAGCAGGCTTCGGGATTTATTTTTCGACAAACGCAAGGCAACGAAGAGACCGACAAACAATGCGATTCCAACGCCGATTGTGAGAGGCATCGGTGCCGAGAGTGGGTCAGCTGTTGGAACAAAAACAATCGTGAACTTCTCATTTTGGTCGAGCCCCTCAGCATTGATGGTAAGCGTCTCGCCCCAAGGGAATCGGGAGTGACTCACATCAACGTCTTCAGATTGGAGCGCCGTGGGGCTCATGAAGGCTGAAAAGCCAGAGGACGTGCCCTCCAGTGAAATGTCCACTTGTGACCAAATTGGAGTGGTTTGTACAACGACAAAATTCCTAAACAATTCCATTTGTTTCTTACTATCGACAACCTCAACTGTCTTGAACACCAATGAAACGGGGTGATTCACCACATCCACCTCACCGTGAAGATCGAGTTTGACTTCAATCGAGTCAAACGCTCTGTACTCTCCGAGCAACTCATCGCTGTCCAGCTTTACACCTTGAGACATGAAATACGAATACAATCCTGATGCCGAGCCAGATTTCGATTGCATTTGATTTTCGAATTCATTGACTTCGTTTGCCTCAATAGATCGGCTTGTTCGGTCATCATCAGTGACTGACCCTTCATCGAAAGCTTGCCAAGCGGGGGACAAATCCGTAACATCATCGCCGATGTGGTCCAACCCCCATCGCATCCAGAAAGCCATCTCGTCGTCCATTGTGATCGTGGTTTCACGGGTGAGTTGTAAGCCACTACTCCCGCTACCAAGCGCAAACACACCACTCACGGAGAGTTTGCTACCATCACCATCGGTTTGTAGGGGTTCATCTGGTGGATAATATGTCCCGGTACCGCCATTTGAATCAAATGTTTCAACAATAAACGTCGTCGTTCCAGAAAGCATGCTATCGCCCTCTTGCAGGATGAGTTCGACCTTCGCTTCGACAGATTCTTCCCCACCGGAGGCGTCCAGCCATGTCCATGTAATACGAACACCATCACCCTGAGAAGTTTCGATTGGATCACCTTCCAGTATAATCCCATTCACTCGCATGTTGAGCGATTCAGAGTTGGATAATATTTTCGTACCCCATGATGAGTCAATAACCACTGAAAAATAGACTTCTGAGCCTTCCACTTCAGGTTGGAGTAATGTCAGAGACATCAGGGGCATATCTCCTTTGATGACGGAGTCTCTGTCTTCACTTCCCCATTGGAACTGAAGTTGTGCTTCACCGGTTGGTAAGTTGAACACGACGCTGCGTGCGGTCACTGTGAGGACAACATTGCTTGAAGAGGAAATCGAAGTGGCGTCGACATCAATTTCGAATTGTAGCGTCCCCTCTCCTTGCCCAAGAAATGAGTCCGTTGGGCCGGTCTGGGCGGTGTATGTGTGTGAACCAATCTGCAAGGATGCCGTTGCATTCACCTGCGCACCTGCTGCGTTGGTGACTTCGTAAGCAATTTCGACTTCCCAAGTTGAAGCAGGGACTGTCCCAGGCCAAACCTCGGGCAACGACCATGTCCCAACCGTTTCTTCGGACGCCACAGCGGTAGCAATGGTTTTCGTCATGGTTGTTTCAGTCAAATCTTGAATGAATGGAGTCAGCGATCCGCTGCTATCGGAGCCCATCAAGTGAAGCGATACGCCGACTGAATCACAGCATACTGTTGTGTCTTCAGCTTGTGCGTATCCAACGAGCGTGCTGTTCATAGGAGCGAACAAAGCAACCAAAAAAATGGATGCAAAAAGCACTGGACGCCACGACATCATTGTCACTCAAACCAGACCAAACGCACTTGGCTCATAACATGCACGATGTTTCGTGAGTTAAAGCAACTAAAGTGCCTTTTCTAAGAGGGCGCCGAGTTCTTTCTCGAACAAGGAGACCACAGCCTCGCCAACCTCGCCTTGAAGATCGTCAGGAAGCAGACGCAACCCCAGTCGGGTGGCGGCTCGTGTTGCCTTTAATTCAGCATAGACAGTTCGGGCCTTGGTGTGAAAATAGTAGGCGACAGCCTCTTTGATTTCGGCTTTGAGCTCTGGATCTTCGTCGACCTTTTGGCGGATGTGAGCCTTCAATTCGTCTTTCACAAGGTCACGAAAGGCTTCGATAACCAAATCCTCTGTTGACATTAAATCTTGCACTTGGTCGCGAATGCTCCCGGTGAGAAGTCGTTCAATGGCCATGATGCATCCAAGGGGCGTGCTGGTTTCAATCCGTCGATGCTCTCGAGGGTTCGAAAGCCCCGTGAACGATGAAAAAATCCGCCAACTTAGAGGCATGAACTTTTGCTGCATCGGCCTCTTTCGGCCATGCTGCCATCGCGGTGTGAAGTTGACTTACAACATCCACTGGATGATCTGCGATCAGTAAGCGATGCCAAATGAGTTCTTCGAGTCGAGGTGTTGAGAGATTGGAATCCGTGAGGCAAGGCAAGACAAGTTCCGAGAGGGCTTGTGTGCGGGCGTCGACATCCATGGATGGCCAGGCCTTCGTAAGGCGTTGGAGCATCCGTTCTGAAAGATTAGGAATCATATCGTTCGAGGGAGATGGTACATCTGGAAGAGCAACCACCCGGAAGGACCCCTCTTCGCTTAAAACGTCCCGAATGGATGTATGAACGGGATCAAACGTCGTGTCAAGGGCTTCTCGTAACCACAATCCTGAGCCAGCAAAGGGTCGGAGGCGGCGCACACGTTGTCCGTTGGGGGCAAGTGCAGAAGCAATCGCTGCACATTGAGCTACCACATCGAGGGCCCCTTGGCGTGCATTCTTACTGGTGCCAAGTCGAACGCTCACCGAAAGTGGAGTGATGTGGGTGGGTGAACGTTGTTTGATGTCCTCGATAGCCCACGTATCCTCGAACGGGTCGAGAAACACAAGGCACCCTCCATCCACTTGCTGTGGTTGAACCACTTCGTCCCGTGGGAGGGTGCGATGAGGCGGCATAAATCGGCGAACATACGGCAGCCCAAGATCCAAACAAGCCGCTTCGATGAACCCCAAACTTAGGACGCCTGCGGCATCTGCGGGTGCATGGATGTGAATCTGCGACGCCGTTCGCATCGTCTCACAAATAGCCTCGATGACGGAGCGTATGTCATCGAATGGTGCAGAGGCGAGCATGTCCTTCATTGTCGCCACCACACATAAGCAAAGGGTGGCTGTTCATCAGCCTACCGAGTGAAACGATCGGAAGACTTCACTCGACCATGAGTCGGAGTTCGTCTCGCTTGTATCGCCAGTCAGATGGCAAGCGGCCTTCACCGATGTAGTAGTTCGACAAACGGCGAATCTTTGATTCGGTGATTTCGAGAGAACGCTTGTTGTGCAAGTCCTTGTGGTTGCCGCTTCCCAAGTGGTTGATGATGGCGACTGCTTGGCGCATGAGGTTCATCATGTCCTCTGGGTAGGTTCCACCAATGTCGTTCTCAGTGAGAACAGCGCCGATGCGCTTTCCGAGCACAAGTCGAACGTTAGGGACAGCGTGTTGGTCCCGAAGAATGGTGCCGATTTCTGCGGTCGAGTGACCAGCTTTTCCGAGGTCGAGAATGAGTTCTGTAACGGCTTTTGCATCGGTGTTTGACCACTCTGGTGCTTCGCTTACAAACGGCTTGTTTGAACCGCTCTTTCCTTTGCGTGACTTGTACATACGTGCCATAAGGACATCTCCAAGGAAAACGGCGACTTGTCACCCCTTCTTAATCGCTCCGCTTGTTCCCAACGCAACGTGATGTTGAGAAACGATTTACTGCTCAGCCGTAGGTCAACAATTCACAGACGCTGATGCGACTTAGCGAGGCGCCCCGGAGTGGTTGGCCACTCCCACCCGGGCGCATGTGCCCGAGCGAGTCCGAGGACCTTTCCGGCTTGATACACAAGCAGGTCAGCCCCGTTTCGAATGGCGGGGTCAAACGAGTCAACAATTGCCCCAAAAATATCTCCTTTCCATGTCACACCTTCCTTGAGGTGAACCTCGGGGAGTGCCTTGGTGTCAGCCAGGGTGGTCACAACCGCCTTTGAGAGAGAAAAACCACCACGATCGATGGACCAAAGCGCCACCTGCTTCCCGTTCGCCTCCAAGCGATACCGAGGAGGTTTGCCACGAACCTTGAGATCAGTGACCCATTCGTCACTGCTCATGTTTTTCCTTGCCACACTTGCAAAGGTATCAAGGAGCATCCGTTCATTCTTTCGCCCACGTGCACTGAATTCATCGACTGCTGCACGCACTGCTTCCGTAAGGCGTTCGAGCGCATCATGGCTTCCAGCACCTTGGCCTTGGCGAGTGTCCACAATTGGGATTGATGGGTGCTCGAGCGCCATTCCGGAGTGGTTGATGATGCGCTTGTATTGATGTCGATCGACCAAGCGGGCGAACATGCGTACGATTCTGGCCTCTTCGTCGCCAGTCCAATCGCCAGTTACGGGGACATCATAGTGGGCAGCTGGCCACACTTCTTCCAAATCCCGAGGTACCAATCCAAGCGGCGATGTAACCATCACTTCGTGGCAGGCACTAGTCCCAATAGCACGAATGAATCGTCCATGGGATTTCGATAGGCGATACGGTTTACGTGCTGAGCAGGGCAGGAGGACGAGAATTGTGTCCAAACCATCCGGCGCTTGGTAAGCCTCGCTCATGAAAGCCTCCCAATCGGTGATGAGAGGGTCGGTCTGAATTGATGCACTGTGACAAGGGAATGAGTGTGTTCGCGCGACATGCGAGGTCAACAGTCCGTCAACGGTCGCACAGAGCGCATCATGGCGTCGCAAATGCTCGACCGAACGAGCGCTGTTCAGCGATTGGCGATCTACAAGAGCTCGCATTTGGTCGCTTACCATGGCCGCACGTACTTCAGCGATTGATGACTCCCAATGCTGAACTTGCTTGTCCATCGAAGCATCTTCACCCATCGTAGGCACACAATGTCGGGGACCTTGGGCAGTCAATAGCACGCCTGCTGCTGCTGCTTGCCGACTTCGAGAAAGATCGAACAAATCGACACCAAACCAAGTCAAGAGAGCAACATTGTCTGGCCCCCCAAGTCCGGGAGTCCATAAGAGCGCACCAGGAAAACGGCGTTTGAGCACGGTGATGGCTTCGACGAGCCGCCCCGGTTGGGCCGCCAGTTGCAGGGCGTCAACAAGGACCACAACATCTGGGAGCAACTCAGGGTCCATCAACGAATCATCATGATTGAGTCGTTGCCAAGATACGGGGAGGAGTTGGGAAGTGCCGGCAGCCTCACCAGCGTCTGCTTCTTCGAGCGAGGGAGGAAGGACATGGCCGACAGACACCTCATAGGAAGGACCGATGGTTTCGAAATTGGGTGGGCAAAGTGGCAACCTGCCATTCAATGTGAGGGTGGAAGGAATTGCTGTTGTGCTGGTGGATGTGAATGGAGCCAATGTAGCATCCACTTCGGGATCGCCTTCCAACAAAATGAGGGCAGGCGTGGAGGCCTGTGGGTTCTTTCGGTCACCCAAACCCCACATCCGAGCAAAGCGGTGTCGAGCGAGTACACTTCGGCCCAAACCTTCGCCCATGGTTTGGCCTGCGGCCTTTGCTTCTTGAAAGATTGGAAGCAAATCGTGCCTTAAGTTGAAAGCAAGTTCCACGCACCCAAGACCATGCAGGGGTTGAAATCATCGCTTTGCGCAATGGGTTTGCTCTTCATTGTGTTCACGATGAACATGACAGTACCAACGGCAGGTGCAGAAGACGGGACCTCCCTAAATGGCACAGAGACCATTCGTGATGGACGCATCATCAGTGTGTTGACAATCCCTGACCAAACCTATGAGCGGACATGGAGCATCAATGCTGGGGAATGGGCAAGCGTGACAAGTGAATGCGACCAATGCTCGGTCACGCTCAACGTCGATGGATTGGATCACGACGCCTCGACACCAGTGGCAGTCCAAGCATCCGCGAATGGAACCGCTGCAATGACCATCACTTCACCGGTGTCGGAACTTGTCAGTTACTCACTCATTGAAACCATCCATGAAGTCAACCCTACAATTCGGCCAAGCCCGGGTGAAGCAATCGTAAGTAAACCGGTGTGGCAATGCAATCATACGACTGCATGCTCAATGGTGGACATCGGCCTCGAAGCCGTCCCCTCTACAGAATTCACTGATGCTGAATTCCTTCTCGGTGTGCTTGAGGACGGCCATGCAGAGTACATCGCCGTTCCAGTGAGCGAAGGTGACACGCTTGAATTGCAAATTCTCCACGCGACCGCAGACATAGAAGTCGAAGTGTTCATGCAAACAGACACCGAAGTGCACCTGAATCAAAGCCTTGCTCAACCGATGGCACTTGAGACAAATGCCCGCCCTGATGAAGCCTATTGGCATGCAGAAGATCAAGGGCGATTCATTCTCAAGGTGAGCACACAATCACCAACCTCTGCGTTTGCCATCAAACAAGTCCTACATGCATCAACCGCTGCGTCCCACATGCTCAACCTTAGCGAGCAGACGATGATCAACGGTTACCACGAAGCAACTGTCATCATCGAAACCACGGACACTGCGACCCTGAATGTTCAGGCACTGCATCGAAATGTGACGGCTCAAATCCAGCAATTAGTGGATGGAACATGGCTCTCTGCAACGCAAGTGGTGTTCGATGCGAGTGCTATGCAAATGATTTACCCATATCCAAATGCTTCCGCTTTCCAAATCAAGATGCACGGTGAGCGATTTGCCATCGAAGTTGGAAGCACTGGGTTCAGCGATATGGGTTCGATGGTCGAAGCACCCTCGCAATTACCAACAAATTCCATGACAAGCAATGAATCATGGCCGTCGCTTGCAATGGATACAGAACCCATCGAAGGTGAACTTACCCTCGCAATCCACGACACCGCAGATGTTTTCAAAATCGAGGTGAATGGGTATGAAGACTCAATTTATCTGATTCAAGTGAAGCTGATGAGCAGCCATTTGGAGCACCTCCAACTTGACATGTGGGAAATGGACCAAGCAATCTGGGAAGCCGTGGACACACGGAATGCACACATCATCAATGGAAAGATTATGACGGCTCTGGAATTACCACCAGGCACCCATTTCGTCAGGGTATCACATGTGGATGTGGCCAATGCAACCAACCACACATGGGGTTCCCAAGTGGCCCCAGTGAATTACATGATCTCCACCGCTTCTGAAATGATTGAAGAAGGCTATGCACCATACTTCCCACCAGATGATGACACGGTCAAATGGGGTGAAGTCGCTCGTTGGTTCATGGGGCTTCTCTTCTTGGCACCGTGCCTTTACTTTGCCGTGATCTTTTCCTCCAATCGAAAGCGAGCGATGGAAATGTCACTCAAGACTGAGCAACTTGCTTGGTTCAAGCATCAGATGGATTCTGGTGGAGCTCAACCGAATACCTTGCGAAAGTCACTTGACAAGTCATTGCAAGCCATTGCGCAATTGGATTGGTCAACAGCATGCACAACGTGGGGATCACCAGACGGCCAACATCGTACAGAAGGCGTCGCCATGGCAGCCTGGATCCTCGACCCGCGGCTCGCCAAGACAGATGGCGGCTTACCAATCATGGTTGGTATCCATGTCCTCAAGGGCAATTGGGAACTCGCAGCACTCCGTTTGGACGCACCCGAGGGCCAGCCTTGGGAAGTCGTCAATGTAGAACCACGGTTCTTACATCGAGGCGAAGAAATCTTCCTCGACACAATGCGAGAAGGCAACATCACCTTCCTAACCCTCGAAATTCGTGGCCAGTCTGACGCAGTTGATGTGGAATTGAACGGTCGTTCTGATGGCCAACCAACGGCAGCACGCATGCCGCAAGCGTTGTTGTTGAGGTCACAAAGCGAAGAGTGATCACGAGCGTCGTTCTTTGGCGTCTTGCTTCATCCGCTCGATCATGTCACTTGGCGCAAGTGCATCTTTGACCTCTTGAAGTGCCTTCTTTGTCTTCTTGTTGACTTTCTTCGGCATGTGAAGTTTAACCAAGACAATGATGTCACCACGCCCACCTGAGCGTCGACCGGGCAATCCTCGCTTGCGGATTTCCAGTGTTTCACCAGAGTTTGTACCAGATGGAATTTTGATGGTCAAATCTTTACCGTCGAGATGCTCAAGGGTGATCGAAGTTCCAAGAACTAAGTCCGCATACCCAAGAGGGAGGGACATGATCAAGTCCGGACCAGAACGTTCGAACCATGGATGTTCCTCGACTTCAATCTCGATGAACAAATCGCCTTGTTGACCTTTGCCTTGTGGCGCAGGGGCGCCGCGCCCACGCATGCGCAAACGAGTTCCTTCCTCCGCACCTGCAGGAATGGAAAATCGTAAGGTCGTAGCCTTGGTTGTTTGACCCGTACCGTCACATGGCGAACAGGAGACGGCTGACATTTGCCCCACTCCATTACATGTTGGGCATTCACGCACAACATCCTGCACAAATGGCCCAACTTGCTGGCGCATTCTGACCCTGCCTTGGCCGTTGCAATCGCTGCAGTTTTTCGTTTCGCCACCTTCTGCACCGGTGCCGCCGCATGGCTCGCATTGAGTCGGTAAATCCAATTCAATTTCTTCAGTGCTACCGTTGTAAATATCGAGGAGACGAACGGTGTGGATGATTCGTATGTCGTTGCCTCGACGGCGGTTTGATCGGCCACCACCACCGCCGAACATGCTCGAAAAGAAATCTCCACCGAGGATGTCTTCAAGGTTAATGTTGAAGCCGCCACCACCAAATCCGCCAAAGGGTGAACCGGATGGACCGTTGTGCCCAAAGCGGTCGTACTGCGCACGCTTCTCGGCATCGGAGAGGACGGCGTATGCCTCTTGAATTTCCTTGAATTTATCTTCAGCATTTTCTTCTGTGCTGCGATCAGGATGGAATTTTCGAGCGAGGCTCCGAAAGGCATTCTTGAGGTCGCTTTCGCTTGCTGATGTCTCAACGCCGAGAACTTCGTAATAGTCACGCTTGTCAGACATCACCATCACCCAATACGCAAGCCTAACGGAGGACCTCTTTCAACTTCTCGTCAAAGAAGGGCTTCAAAGATCGAGCCCACAATGAGGGCAGAAACGCTCACCAGCCGGCACTGCATTCTTGCAACCCTTGCATGTTGGCACTTGTGCAACAGTCTGTTGAACAATGGGCGCCGCTGTCCGGATCGGTGTGGAAAGCATGGCCATATCCTCAATGCTTCCTTGAGCCGAAGGAGGCGTTGGTTGGTCCCAAGCGTAGACCTTGGCTGCTTCAGCCGTCATGCCCGTTGAGGCAACGACCTCTCCGGTTGCATTCACCGTGGCATCAATGCCGCCTCCATCGCTCATCGAGGTCACTTGGAGGCTTACATCGTCTTTCGATTGGGCTTGAGTACGGATTGGGGCCACAGGACGTTGAGCAGTGACGGGTGCGGCTTGGGAAGCAGCCTGCAGGCGTGCTTGTTTTCTTAGCCGGCGTTGTTCACCAGCATCGCCTCGTCCAAAGAGTCCGCCGATTGAATCCAACAGCGAGTCCATTGGGGATTTTTTCCGAACAGCACCAATCGTTGAATCAACGGCTTGATCACCGAATGCCTCATCACCACTCATCCGTCGGTTTGCTTTCTGAATATGAGAGGCGTCCATAAGCATGGTGACATCAACTCGGTCATCTTCTCCAAGGTTCATTTCTGGTGCCTCAGAATCAATGGTGCCAACTTGTCCTTTGAGTTTGAGTTGTGCTTCAGCAGAGAGTTCTGAGCCAAGTATTGCATTGCTTTGCCAAACACCTTCTTCTTCAGCCTGGTAGACTTTCTTCATCTCCTTCATGACTTTCGAACGATGGTATTCGTGATCTTTCACTTGCGAGGAACGACGCCACAAAAAGATACCAACACCTAATGCGCCAGCATAAAAGAAGTACATCAACAAGGGTTCAACCTTGAACATGTCACGCAACGGTGTCACGGTGACATGAATCATGGACATGACAAGGAGCGGTAATGCTGCAATTCCCTTGGATGTTGCACTGCGTTCACCTGCCATTATGCTCCCCGTCCCGTGCTCTGTACATCGCCTCAAGTATCTTGCCTACGCATGCGTCGGTGGTTTAGCGATCTGTTGCAGCCCTTCCGCGTCGGACAAGACCATCAACCAAGCCAATCGAGAAACTCGTATGGAGGATAAAAATGCATAACGGGACACCAAAAAGCAATGATGGGCGTTTGAATCGAAGCACCATTCGGGCTGCTTCCAAGGTCAAGGCACCTCCGTATGCCCCAATTGGAACAACCCACAAATTGGTTTCTAAAGCAAAAAGTGCAAGGGTGAGCAGGAGGCCAAACCACGGCAGGTATTCACGGAGGCTCATACGCTTTGGATGGCGAAGCACTGTTTTAGTTCTCCAAAAACCATACCTGTGACCCATTTTCCACCAGCGCTTCAATCCGGTTCGCTTCGACATGCGGACCGTTGCCCGAGGGGTTCGCCACAAGGCGTAACCTTCAGCAGCAAGGCGCATGGACAGATCACTATCCTGGCTTGAGATGAATGATTCATCCCACCCACCAACAGCGACAAGAGCATCCCTTGCATGAAGAACAAAAGCTGGTATTTTACAGGGACTGGCTTTCTTGAAAGCCTCGAACTGTCCACCTCCACTCCCAAGGGGTGAGGCAAGTGTTGCTTCAATCCAGGCTTCTACAGCCTCCAACTCACCCTCTCTTGATGTCACTCGGCAACCAAGTGCTGCCAATGGGCGAGATTCAATCTCAGAAATCCGGTCCCATTCCTCCACCAGGACGGCGATGTGATCTGGCTTTACTGTGCTATGACCGATCAATTCGAGGACATGCGTAACGGAGTCAGAAATCAGTTTAAGCGCTAAATTTCGACCTTCTGCGACAAATCGACCTGGGTTTGAATGAAGCTCTATTTTCGGGCCATCGGCGTGAGCAGAACGGAGGATGGCTGCTTCGACTTCATTGGCTGTTCCATCTGTCGACCCTCCGTCTAAGACCAAAATCACATGGTTTGAGGAGCGGTATGTTTGCTGAATCAATGAATCGAGGCATGCCCCAATATGAGACGCCTCATTTAACACAGGAAGGACGGTGGCAATCATTGGATTGAACGCCGCCCCCATGCTGCTGGGTTTCGCCCCGAGATATTCACCTCTTCGCTCCACATACCTACGAAAGGCATGTTCATGTGCAACCAACCCTTGGCCATCACCATGGACCAACCCCTCGTCAAGCTTAACGGCGTGAATGAAGGCATCACGGTCCACATTCAAACGGTGCTCGAGGGCGCCGATGATCCAAATAAAGTGGCAGATGCAGTCCATGCTCTGTTCCCAGAGTTCCCCCTTCCGGGCGAAGTGGTGGAACCAGAATTCGGTGCTGCAAGCAATCATGTGTGGGAAGCAGAACATGTGTCGCTCGGCCACTTTCTCTCCATGCTCCACACGCAGCGTATCCTCGACACGTCCTTGGACGCAATGGGCCGACATCGAAACGGTGATACAACAGTTTTCGAGATGGCGAGGCAAGCAGCCTTATCCTCAAAGGTCGCGTTTCCCCTTCCTGGTGAAGCACCACTTGGTGGCGTGATTCAAGTAACACTGACATCTCCAAACCTGATGGATTGGTTGCACGCAGCAACATGGCACAAGGGACGAGACAGCGTACCACGGTCGCTCGATGATGAGCGTTCAATGGCGAAAGACGGTGAAGCAAGCACCTGGGTTTAATCAATTAAATCGAGTTCTTTCAATCGTTCCACTACTTCGTGGTCAGAACCGGTGAAATCCATATCCTTGCTGCTTTCGTAGGTATGCCATTGCACACGATCATGAGAAGTCCAGCGCTGCGTAGGTATGAAGGACGGTGGAACTCCCACAAATTCACACATCAAGACGTCCAATGAGATTGTGACTTCCGGCAATTCATGATGCCATGTACCAAGCGATGATTCAGCACGAATTAACCAACCAAACTCCTCTTCAATTTCCCGAACAATGGCGAGTTGAAACGTTTCACCTGATTCAATTTTGCCGCCTGGAAATTCCCAAGTCCCTGCGTGGCGTTCATGTGATGCGCGTCGAGCCACAAGGAACTTGCGTTCATGAAGGAGCAGGGACCCAGCAACCATTAGCACAGGTTTATGGATCATCCGAGCAATGACTTGGATGACAAGTTCAAGGCTTGCTTCGAGCGGATAGACTGATGCACGTGGCAGGTGAAGAAAGAGGATTGGCATGGTTCGGTCGAGGTTCGCCTCCAAACTTCGGTACAATGTTTCGTTGCACAAATATGCGCCAGCGTCCGTCGAAAGTTCAGCATCTGTCTGCCACGATTGAAACCAATGCTTCACAGGCGTTGTTGATGGGAGGTCGCCATGTCCCGAAAGCGTCGACGATTCTATGTGTCGGCCCGCATTATCAGGAATCCTCATTGCGAGGCGGTCCGCAGCTAATGTCTCAAGCCTAGGAACCGTACAGGATCCGCACACACCAAGATGAAGAACAGCATCCCAAGTTTCACCGGAGGATATTCGATTGGCTACTGCCATGCTTCCTGCCGCATCAACTGACAGCACCAAGCGTTCAACTTCAACTGAAATTGGTTGGGAGGAAGCACGCAACGTTGACCATGGGTCTTCGACCACCATGGCATCAGTCAATGCGTTGACAACATCCATTGAAACGTTGACATCCGAACCACCAAATGGCTCGAAACCTGTCAGGAGTACACGGACCACGGCCCACCCTGCTGGTGGAGGTTTTTCATTCCAATGCCCATCAAAGAAGCGTCATCTTGACAAGGCTGACACCACACCAACAGCCACGGCGCGGGGTGAATGAATGGAAGAAATGGTTGTTCAATTCCCTATAGAAGAAAAAAGGGACATTACCGATCGTCGAGAAGTTCGGTTTGTTCGTGAAGTTTGGCGACAAATTACCTTCGGTGTTGGAGCATGGGGGACACTTCGGCCTCTGATTGCAGCATTGCTTGCCGCTATCCCTTTCCTATTTCTTGGTCAACACTTCAATCGCAAGCACCGACGGGGTTTTGATTGGTTCCTGCTACAGATTCCTTTGGCACTTACCCTCGTGCTCTGGGTTGGCCTCTACCTGTATTCGATTTACGATGCATGGCGGGACGCAACAATGGTCGGGGCCACGACCGAGGCCTAAGAACGCCACAATTGATTCTCAGCAGAAATTGAGCCGTCTGCCAACCCTGCCATGTCATCAAGATCATCTTGGTCAAATTCGGTCGGCAGGTCGCCTGAAAAGAACGAACCGACTGAGCGAGAGTTGATGGCCCAATACATCACCGAGTCTTCATTGTTCGAATGCCCTTTGTTCTCACTGTCTTCATGGTCCGCTGGTGAAGTGTAGACGAGGTTGACCAAGCCCAACAAGTGACCAACTTCATGGACAATCACACTGTTTTCAACTTCTTCAGCAGATGGGCGATTAAAGAAGCCTGCAGCATCGTCGACTGACTCGCCGAAGATCGCAATCGTGGAAGCGTCAACCGCAACACCGAGAACACTGTCATCTTCGTAAGTTCCTGAAGGGAAGATGATTTGCCACGTCAGGACTGAACCTTCTCTTGGTTCTTCGGCCTTTGCAGCCCATCCCTTTTCACGAACATCGTCTGCGTCCCATGACCCTTCATGGTTGAATGTGGTCGAGGTGAATTTTAGGTCCACACCATTTGGTTTATCACACACAGATTCAAGTCGATCGACAAGCATGTCCGTGCTGGTTTTTTCTGGCTTGAAGCCCTCCTCATAGTCGATTTCAATGACCAGACGTGTGTAGGAACTGTCATCCAAACAGGCCAAAGTCAAGCCGCCTGGTATGCCATGATTTTCGAACAAGTCGTTGGTAAGATTGGATGTGCCAACACACCCTGACATTGGGGCGAGGAATACGAGGAGCATGAGAATGATTCCAATGGGTCCTTTCGCCATATTCATCCCTCCTACCAACTGCTTTCAAACCCATGTATTACCAGTCTTCTGGAATTTCGAGCGGTGAGAACAACTGCCCTGGACCTTGCGCTCGGGACAATTGAGCGCGTGACAACGCCTCCCAAGGTCGCAGTGCAAGCAATCCTTCGGCAAGTGTGGCCTCTATTTCTACGAGGGTCACGCGAATTAGAGTCGAGAGAATATCCATCCGATCTTCATCAATGATTTTGAACACCTTTTCCAGATCAAACGTGGCACTTACGTCACCTTGAGTGCCTTCTTCGATTGGCCAAGGAGCGGTGATTCGCTCGCTGAACGTCTGCCCACTTGCTTCGATATGAGCATCAAGCGAACGGGAAAGACCTGCGATGTGACGGCCAACCACCAGACTCACCTCAATCAAAGGCATGCTCAGTTGGTTGATCAGGTTGACCACGCGCTCTTGCATCGTCACCATGCCCTCGACGGCAGCGTCCTGTGTATCGCTCATTGCTAAGCCTCATTTCTTCATTGATTCGACGTACTGCCAACCAAAGTGGTTCCACTGGTCTTGAGTCCATCCCTCAGGAAGGCCTGTTGGCGGGAGTGGAGGTGGGGGGCGTTGCCCTGGGGCAGCAGGTTGTGCTGGTGCTGGCTCGGCGGGAGTGGGCGGCGCAGCAGGTTGAGCAGGCATTGGTGCTGCTTTGGACGCATCTCCGAATTCAGGGAGGATCTTAGGAGCGCTCATTTCATCGACCACAGATTGTGTCTCATCGGTGAGGCCACCTTCAAGGCTTTCCGTGCGAATCCTGCGATTGAGGACCAACATCCACATTGCTAAGGAAAGTGATACCAAAGCAACAATGTAGAGCACAATAGCGAAGGTGCTTTCGGATGCTTGTTGTGCAAGAGCGTCACCATCACGAACGGTTTCGCCCTTGACAATCAGAGGGTCAACAGTTCGGCGGTCCATTTCGACTTCATCGACTAAAATCAACATTCGGTACTCGACGCTTTCACCCTCGCCAACATCTGCGACGGTGGCCATTTGTGCTTCTGTCAAACCACCTGCAGTGGCAACGAGGTCGACGCGCACGACTTCTGCCCAGAAACCGCCCTCAACTGCTTTCTGAAGCACATAGGCGACATCACCCTTACCGCCTTGATTCAAAACCTGAACTTCAAGGTAGACAGCTTCCCCTTCAACGGGTGAAGGGTTACTCCATGAGAGAACCGTGTCATCATGACTCAAGTCAAGCGACGGACCGAGCAGTGCCAGTGGCCACGATGCGATTGGTGTCGTGAGTGAATTATCGAGGGTATCGAATGGATTGCCTGCAGCATCTGATCCTGAGACCCAGACATCGACGACGTACGATGGAAGCAGCACTGTGGCCCCAGCATCCGTGAGGTCAAGGTGACCTGTCCAGAAGAATTGCTCACCGAATGGCGTTGTGTCCGGAAGGGGTAGGCTGCCTCGCGAGATTTCTGCCTCGCCCGCACGCACTCTGTAATGCAGAACCGCAGGTTCATCAAGATTGAATCCATAATCATCCAGTGTCTCCAGCATCACAAGCAAGTCGCCAGCGTCACCAATCGAGAGAGGTGAATCTGAGGAGACTTCGTTGAGTGAAATCGCAGAGATGGTTGGACGTGAACTGTCGACTGCAAGGCGAACGCGAGGGATGATTGATGTCTCATCCAAGGCAATACCCGGCAAATTATCCAGGCCCAATCGCAGGTCCAAGTGGCCTGATCGAACGGATGGAATCAACAAATCGAGGCTAAACTCACCAGCATCTCGAGTCGAAGTTCGCCATGTGTAGTCGTAATCACCAAACACGACGTCAAACGCCCCTGCAGGAGCGGGTGTGTCATCTTCTGAGAACAGAACTCGCCCGTTCACTCGCAAGGCTTGTCCTGCACCGATGAGTGTCTCGCTGAATTCATTGTTGTAATGGTTGGTTCCATCCCTCAGTTCTACGGCCCGGATGTGTCCATCCATTGTATCGAATCGGAAGTCATTATCCAAACTCCATGCGTCATTACCAAGGCCAGCCTTCGCTTCGAAACATGGCGTTTCTTCACCAACATTGCACGGAAGATCAGTTACCAAAATTTTCGGGATGATTCTCGATTCCCCATTGGTGTCAAAGACTTCAGGGAAGGTCCAAGTCAATTGGAACCTAGCAATGATTTTGATGATGCTGTTATTGTCTTCATCAATCGTTACTGAGGAGTAAAGGTTCGAAACGGCGATGTTGCCAGAGCCGGCTTCCATCACAGCGGTTGGCATTCCATTTTGGTCAGCCATGAGTGAGATGAAGACAGAAGTATCTTCGTCATCGTAATCGCCACCAAGTGCTAACTGAACGTATTGGATGTCTTGCCATCCATTTCGGTCCGAGAGAACGATTTGAGCGGAATACGGAATACCGGGGTGCAGTGGTGATTTGTCATCGTGACCAAGAATGGTCGAATTATCCAAATCCAATTCCGGTTCGAATTCGACACGGATTTTGTACGTGCCAAGATCGTTATCCCAATCTGGGACGGTTTCACCGGGAGCGTAGCCACACGGCATGGTAGAATCTGGGCACACTGGGCCCTTGCCCATCGCAACAGCATTGTTTTGTGCATCTTTTCCGGTCACATAGAAGGACACTCGTTGGCCGTGATCGAGCATTGAATCATCGATCAATCCTTGGAAAATATTCAGGCCACCGGTTCGAATTTCAGGAGAAGAGAGTGTTTTCATCTCATATTCGTCTTCGTTTGGCAAGCCGTCAAAGTTGTAGTCGCTGCAGCCAATAGCAGAGCTGGCTTTGCATCCAATCCAATAGTGCAATGAAATTTGGTTAGGAGGATCGACTGAATCTTGGATGACAACACTGAGTGATTGTCCTCCAGGCGCTGGGGGACCAGCATGGCGTTCCTCACCATCACCTGGCGTTGATGAAAGAACGAGGGGTGAATTCCCGTCAAGAATCAAGCGCAGGGTGTTGTAACCCGGATTGGCGTATGTGGAACCATTTGGAAGATCGCTTGCAATGACGTAGAAAATCATTCCACCCGGCGAGGACTCAAGCGGTGCAGTGAAGGTCATGTTGTATTCACCAAACGCCGGGTTCTGCTCGACTGCTAACACGACAGGTTCACCGATTGGATCACCATCATAGGTGACGTTTTGTCCAATGATGGTCATGTTGAATTGACCAGCAAGCGGGGAAAGTTGGGAATTTTGGAAATATATTCCGCCAGTGAAGGTGAGGTTGAATCCACCACGTACCCAGTCTTGATTGTAGAGTTCCCTCCCTGTTTCCTCATAGACGCGTAGGCCATCAAGTTGGATATCATTTTCAACAATCAAATCCAGTGAACTCGTCTCCCATGCAGAAACGGCAAGGCCGAGGTCATCCTCGACTGAGATGAGTGCCTCGGTCCCAGATTCGTCGTCCCAAGCCCAATCAACTTTGAGCGGCATGCGTATGGATACAACCCCTAACGCATCAGTCGTTGAAGTGCAATTGGCCGCATCGAACATCACAACGCCTTCACCATCGCTGACAACAGTGCAGACATCACCACGTTCCCAGCTGAAGGCTGGGTTTTCACCGTATGAATTGTTGAGAGCAACAAGCGCATCGGTCACATAGTCAACATCATCCCCTGGTGCAACACGAGTCACAAGGTTTCTGTGGGCGCCATCGGGCGCAACGAGGCCACCTTCGAGTGATGCGTCAACAGCGCGAGTTTGCATCTTGTAAGCAACATCGATGTTTGAGATCTTGACTCGGCCGGAACTTGCCGCTTTGATAGCAATTGGGACAAGGATGTCCCCATCGCCGTTTTCTGGGACTGCGTCATTAAACGCTGCAATGAGCGAGGGTGCGAACTTTACATCGATACCAACAACGGACTCGTCGCTCGCTTCGACTGCAGATTCGTTCAGGAAGAGAAGTGACTCCCACTCCCAAACTTGATCGTTCCCGATATCAATTCTCGGACGGTCAGGGTAGCCTTCCTCATATTCGAGGAGCATGCTGTCCATCGTCGGAGTCAGGCTTGGGTCGGTGGTTGACATGCTGATGGCATAGCGAACCGTTGAGCCTGCTTCATCCGCTGTGAAACTCACTTCCTGCCCGTTGGTTGCTGGCAACCACGTGCTTCCATTGTCATTTGATACTTGGACCTGAAGCGTGCTTCCTGCTGGAACGGTCGAAACCCATTGAGGTCGAACCTTTCCAACCTTTGTCCCCGCCGTAAACGGATCAGAAGTCCATGAGCCACTGGCAACATACGATGTTGACATTTCAACATCGACCCACCAAGAGACAGCCGTCGAACCAATCAACTGTGCCTTCCAGACAAGTTCTGTTCCGGGATAAGCGAAGTGAATGGTTTCATTGGATGTGACTGATTCCCAGTGCGTACCGTTGTCGGCAGAGATCCAGTAGTCTACACGGTCACCGGTCGACGCTGCTGACCAATACGTCTGCATGTTTGCAGCAACAATGTCTTCGCCAGAGGTTGTAACTGGTCCATACCATGTGGTGGTACCTGGCGCTGGTGTTGTCTTGTATTGCCACCCCGTACCGTATTCACGGTAGTAGAGAGTGGATGAGGACCATGTGGAGTAGCCACAGTCAATGGTGACGAATCTGCTTCCGTCATATTGGAGACCATAGCCGAGAGCAGAGAGGAGTCGAGTGCCGATTTGCGGGACGAGTGAAGATGAGGACCCCGAAATGGACCACGCCTCAAGTTGATCCTTGTCTTGGCTTGTGGAACCCTTTTGGCAGCGCATGAAGAAGGTGGTCGAATTGACTTCCAAACCACGCACTTGCTGGCCAGTTTTCCCACACTCGAACGATGTTCCAGAGGAGGAAGAATAAGAGTACATATCCGTGCCACGTTGGTATTGTCCGTCACCAGCACTGGAGAATGTGTAGGGGACGATGCGGCGTTGACTGTTGTGAACAATCCAGATGTTCTCCGTGTCTCGGTCGTATGCGATAGCGGTGTAATCAGAATATTGCGGTGACACATCATAGGTATCGATGCACGTCCAAGTGTCGTCGCGTGAGATATCCATCTCAACAACACGATGGTATTGTGATGGGGCCGTTGCACTGTAATGGTAACGGTAACCAGAGAGGATGCCAAACATCCGCTCATCATCTGTGATGGTCCAGTCACGGAATCCATATGAGCCGTAATAGCTGCTTGGATGGAGGAAGTCGATGCTGCAATCTGCTTCATCAAGAGTGATTGTCGACTCACGAGACAAGTTGTTTGGGTAAAGGCGATCGACAATGTTGTGGAAGGTCGAGCCGCTCCACTTGGACATGAACACCCAATCGTGGTGCTTGAGAACTGCTCCTTGGGATTGCTTGGTGAGGCTGTTTGAGGTTTTGAGTACCTGTTGAGAAAATCTGTTTTCCGTTGCGTTGGAGGTGTGTGGTTGGCGCAAGGCATACGAGCCGTTGTCCAACCAAGCATCAGAATTTCCATCTGTGAATTCATCATATCCATGAGGGAAGAAGGATTCGGTTGTGTTGGCAAAGGCCAGACTCAAATCACCAGAACGGGCATCAGCAGCCGAAGGGAGCCCTTGCATCCAATCGGAGCGGTCGTCGTCAACAATCTGGGACCAACCGGTGGCTGAGGCGCCAGAAAGCGTCATCGTCACATCTGTGATTTTAGCACCACGGGGTATGGCTACTTCTGCCCCAGCGTCTGCATTGCCGCCTTGATAGAGGGCCACATACTCTGTTGTACCGTCTGCGAACTCGTAGACGTGACGAGCAACACCTGCCGCATCCGATGGTTGAACCAACACATCTGCCAATGGTGACATTGGTGATAGCACCATGATGATGAAGAGCAAGAACATCACGCCGCGGCCGGCTGGAATATTGTCATGCATGACGCGGTCCATGCTTGAGCACAGGGGCATGAGGCTTTAGAGGGTACGCCGTCGTGTCACAACGATTTCATGAACCGGTCTGACGTGAATCGTATCGTATTGGCGAGGAATCACCACGAACACCGTCTTCTTCATCATCATGAACTTCGAACCAGTCCACCATCCAATCGCCGTCGGTGTCCCAGTTTGTTGGGTCCGTACCTTCAGCGATGTGATCGTTGTCGAAGTCGAGTAAATACCAGCCAAATTCGTGCTCACCAACTGAACGCACAGGCGAAGAGTAGGGGGAAGCTTGGTAGTATATTTCCCAAGCATCGGTCCAGTTGCCGGCAAGATGAACTTCATCATCACCAGAATCGAGAACGAGGAAATTCGTATCTTTGTCATCGACGATGTAGGCAAATCGGATGTCGTTGGAAAAAGATTGATCCATTTTTAGGTAATTTTCTGTGCTTGCGCCGTTCTCATCCAGACCCAGCATAGCGGCTCTAAACTGCCACCATTCGAGGACAATTTCACCGTCGTAGATCAAACCGCTTAGGCGAACTGCATTCGGTGATGCATAATCAGAATTTGTGATTGCATAGAATTCCTGGAAGTTGGTGTAAGGCACGTAGGCACACCCTGCACCGGTGCAATCCCAATTTCCATCTTGATCTGGGTCAAGGTTTGCATCGAGAGGGTCTGCAGGATTGAGTGTGAACCATGTGAAGGTCAAATCTGGCCTGCTGAGTGCCCCACTTGCGCCTTGTTGCGACAATGGCAAACAGGAATTCGTATCTGTGTCACATGGGCCACCGGTTGCAGCGTCAATCCAAACAACTCGAATGCGCAAAAATGAACTAAAGTTATCATTCGATTCATTCCATGCCTTGGCATATTCATACCAATCAGGAATCATATCACCATCAGTGTCGTTGTCACTCGGATTGATACCGTACTTGAACACTTCACGACCGTCTGAGAGGTTGAAATCTCGATCATGGGCTGTGACTGCACCGTTCACCACTGTCGTGGTGTAGGAAATGCTGTCGCCGTCCGAGTCGTTCAGATCAGGTCGAGTTTGGTTGTCCCATTCCATCCAGTTGGTGAAAGGAAGGTCACCAAGACCAGGCTGTATAACATCGGTGGAAGGTGTGAACACTCGCCCACTCCATGTGCCTTGGTCGGCTGGAATATCAAAGGCAGTTCTCTCATACCAACCGTCTTGATCACCGTCATAATCGACATCCCATGGATTGATTGGGTTCGATGCCCAGTGGTTAATGGTGGTCGTGTCTTCCATTCCGTAGAGAGCATAGCAGTATTCCCAACCATCTGTGATTCCATCGCCATCGGAATCATCGCTTGTTGGATCAGCAACGCCAATGAGTGTTCGATTGAAATTATCGAAGTTGAATTCATTGATCTTTTCCATTCGATCAGCACTGTCTTGGGATTTTTCAACGAAATCATCGTAAATCGCATCCTTGGCTTGAACAAGGCTCATGCCAGTTTCTTCCATATATGCGTTCATTGCATCTTCACCGAAGTCAATGATTCCAAGTGCAGCAGGAACAGAAGACCGTTCGAGGTATTTGCCCCATGTGCGGGATTCCCATTCACGTAAATTGCTGAATGTTTCATTTTGGCTGATGACGCCATCTCCGTTACAATCGAAACTGTCGCCATCCGTATCCAGGTTGACGTCATTATCGATGAGCGGGTTCATGCTCCAACGATTCTGGTCAAGGTTCCATGCGGTGAACCAATACTCAAATCCGTCATACATCCCATCGCCATCCGTGTCAGGGTTGGTTGGATCACTCATTCCCAAAAGTATCGATATGATGGCATTAGGTGGCTCTCCTTGCTGCCATCCATTGAAGTCGGTCAAAAGGCGCTTTCCACGGGTCTCTTTCGTGATGAGAATGTTGAACACACGCTGAGCTTTCTCCGTCGCTTGTTGTGCATCTCCATCGATATGAAGCAGTGGCGCATCGCTTGGGTGTTCGATTCCGTTTTCGGGGTTCGATGAGGCAAGGGCAAATTCCTGTGCATCAATCAGACCATCCTCATCACCATCGAAATCGCCGTCACCAGCAACCAGTGGATTCAGCGTCCATGTTTCGGCTGAGAGGTTCCATGCGGTGAACAGGTGTTCAATGCCGTCAAGCATGCCATCACCGTCGGTATCAACGTTGTTCGGATCGGAAGTCCAACCACTGATATTGATTTGATCTTGTGTCAAGAAGGATCCAAACGAAGCAGTCGTTGAGATGCTTGGCCATTGCTGCAGGGCAAACGCCGAGCCAACGGTTGTAACGAACCATTGAGGTGAGGATCGGTTGGCATCCGTTTCGCTGTATTCCGGAGCAATGGCATTGTATTCTTCCCAGTTGGCCATGCCATCGTCGTCAGCGTCCTGCCAACGGTCTGAGGCATCGAGTGGATTAAGCGTCCATGCGTCGTCAAGAATAGCCCAACGAGCAAACCAAATTTCCCAACCATCGGGCATGCCATCATTGTCTGTATCGGCATCAAGTGGATTTGCTGCGCCAGTACTGGTCACTGGTTGAGTCGCTGTCACAGCACCTGAAGCACGCTCGCCAAAGGTTGCCTCAGGCATACCATAATCTGCAATATTGGCAAAGAGGTCTGTGGAGAAACCATCGGGCAATGGGACACCAGACATGGTGGTGTTGGTTGCGAAGAGGTCCGTGCGAACGTGGAATTCCAACCAGTTCACAAAGGCCTCATTTTCATCCAAAACACCGTCATGGTTGATGTCGTATCCATCACCGTCGGGGTTTTCGAAGAGATCTGAACCATTCAGTGGATTCACGCCAACACGGGATGGATCCCATTCACATGCACCATTCGATTCCCATCCATCAGGCAGCGAATCGCCATCAGAGTCGATGTTGTTTGGATCTGCGGTCGACCAACTGGCAGCAGATTCCGCCGATTCACCGTGGCTCTCTAGGAGCAAGCCTTCCATGGCCGCTCCTTTGACCAGCGACCACTGATATTCGCAGAGATTCGCAAGACCATCTTGGTCAGCGTCCCAGTTTGCATCATCGGCACGGTTCGGGTCAAGCGACCAGTTGTTACCACCTGTGAAACTTGAACCAACCCATCGACGGTGCGTGATTTCCCAGCCATCCGGCATTCCATCGCCATCCGAATCGAAATTCGTAGGGTCGGTGCCAACATCTGTCGACGACAATCCGAGGTAGGTTGTGTTCGCTGCAAGACCTGCAGCATCGTCACAGATGTATTCCAATTGCACTGTGTAATGGCACCACAAATTGCTTGTCTCGTAAAAGAATCCGAAGTATTCCTCGCCATCACCTAGACCATCGCCGTCAGTGTCACCTTCTCGAGGATTGGTCGAGTTGTAGCCAAGTGGCGTCGTTTCCACATATCGGAATTCATCAAGGTTGGTCCAAAGGCGTTCCAAGAAACCATCGGCAGCTTGGTCGAGGTCGAGCCCATCGCCGTCCATATCAAGCAGTGCATCATATGGATCGGTAGGGTCAAGTCCGTTAGCGACTTCCCACCCGTCTGGCATTCCGTCATTGTCAGAATCGTTTGCACCTGGGTTCATCAATTCTAAATTAGCGTATTGACCGGGTGCTGCGCCAGCAAGTATCGTGATGTTTCCGTCGATGCTGACCCAATTGAGCGTGCTCAATTCTCCATAGACCGGTTCTTGCTCTTGCAATCCATAAACGGCCGTATAGTCACCAGAAATGGCCCATAGCCCACGCTGTGACCCAATCAATACTTCGTCACCGGTTGGGAAAATCGAATGAATGTTGTTGAGGTCACGTAGGTATTGACCATCAATGCCGGGGTGTTCCAGAAGTCCACTGTGTGTGATGCTGGAATCAAGGAGGCTCATACGATGCAATCCAGATGGCGTTCCAAACCATAGGACTTGGGCATTGTTCGCATTTGGTCCATCAAGGACAAGGGTACGAACTTCTGCTGGATTGGCCACCATTCCGAGGGAAAGGGAACGCAATTCATCGATGCTGGTTGGAATTGGTGTTGATTCAGTGGTGTAATGGAATCGCCATGTGGGTGTGAATTCATCACGAACAGTCGCAGTCTCAGCCATCACAAGGCCACGATCGGTTCCGACGTAGAGCATCTTTGTGCCGCCG